>SAMEA104315439__coassemble_20243_pt1 | contig 1589 bp, 2 predicted proteins | sample SAMEA104315439__metabat2_low_PE_048 | metagenome-assembled genome bin SAMEA104315439 (sample SAMEA104315439) | gut metagenome | biome: Monkey gut; feature: monkey-associated habitat; material: faeces | place: China | collected 2013 | reverse complement strand
AAACAAGCGGTGTTGATATTAATGATTATTTTAAAGGAACAATAGAAAAAGGTGGTTATTACGAAAGTGGTTGGCTAAAATCACTTTTAAAGTTTAGAAGTCCTTTACAAGTTGTTGGTAATGATGCTTCTTTTATGTTTTATAAATTTCCACTTGAAGAAATACCACAAATAGATACAAAAAATGTTACTGAGGTATATATGATGTTTTCCTATTGTAAATTTAAAATTGCACCGCTAATTGATACAAGCAATGTTACTAGAATTAATAATTTATTTAATAATTGTACTGAAGTTATTACTATACCAAAATTGAATGCAAGTAAAGTTAATTTTATAGATAATTTTATTACAAGCAATTATGTATTAACTAATTTTGGAGGTCTTGAAAATTTAGGGCAAGCTTATGAAACAACGCAAAATGCTAATTATTCATATTATACATTAGATTTAGCAAATTGTGATAAATTAACTCATGAAAGCTTAATGAACGTGATAAATAATTTATATGATATTAAAACAAAAGGTTGTAATACTCAACGGTTACTAATTGGAAGTAAAAATAAAGAAAAATTAACAGCTGAAGAAGTAACAATAGCCACTGAAAAAGGTTGGACTGTATCATAAAAAGAAAGGAAGAAATATATGAAAATAATAAATTATACAAAGCCTAGATTATTAATTGCAGAAGAAGGCAAAATGCTAAAAAGCAAAAATGATAATTACATTGCAGAAGAAAAAGATGAAACTGGAAATGTAATAAAAGAAGAGCATAAGCCTTATCTTACAAATTTAATATTTTTAGGAGAACAAATAACCACTTTAGAAGAAGCACAAGAAATATATGAAGAAGTGGAGGAATAATATGCTAGATTTTAATTTAATAAAAAGTGTTTTAATTGTTGCAATAGGTAGTTCAATAATTACTACTGCAGTAGTGCAAAAGATAAAAGAAAGCCTAAATAGCAAAAAGTATTTATGGTTAATTTCTTTAGGAGTTTCAATGATAATTGGCACTCTTTTTGCTATATGTTTTAGTGATTTATCAATAGTTAATTCTTTATGGGTAGGTTTAATTTCATGGGTTGGTGCTGATGCAATTTACAAAACATTTGAAGATAAAATATTCAAGCCATTTAGTAAAATGCAAGAAGTAGTTGAAATTCCAAAAAATCAAATTAAGACACTAGATGATTTAGGAAGTGATAAAGATGAATAAATACAACAGATTACCACTTGAATTTAATGGTATTAGTTCATCTTATGAGGAACATATCAGTAGAGGAAGTAGAGGACAAGATTTTGGGTGGAATAACAACTACGGAGGACAATATAATACTCCAGTATATGCCATAAATGACGGTGTAGTTCAATATATAGACAGTAATGATAGCTGTGGCAACTATATATGGATAAAGCATGAATTTGATGACTGCGATATGTGGAGTAGATATTTACATTTAAAGGATAACTCTATTGTAGTAAAAGAAGGTCAAACAGTAACAAGAGGACAAAAAATAGCAACAATGGGAGGTACTTATGGCTATGCAGTTCATTTACACTACGAATTATGGAAAGTTCCAAAAGGAT
>SAMEA104315439__coassemble_8187_pt1 | contig 2597 bp, 2 predicted proteins | sample SAMEA104315439__metabat2_low_PE_048 | metagenome-assembled genome bin SAMEA104315439 (sample SAMEA104315439) | gut metagenome | biome: Monkey gut; feature: monkey-associated habitat; material: faeces | place: China | collected 2013 | reverse complement strand
TGGCACACCACTAGAAGAAGGAACAAAGTTTTGTACATCATGTGGCACAAAACTACCAAATAATACCCCAGTGGTTGATGAAAAAAATTCAGTTGATGTACTTAAAAAACTAAAGGAACTAAAAGATTTAGATCTTATTACAGAAGATGAATACGCACAAAAAAAGAAAGAAATATTAGATAATTTAAAATAGTTAAGAAATGATTTGGGATTCCAAATCTTTCTTTTTTGGAGAAGTTATGAGTTGGTTTAATTATATAGGGTTAATAATGCTTGTAGTGCTATTAATGCCTAATATTATTTGTTACATGAAAAATAAAGATGCCTTTAATAATAGTAATAGTATAAGTAAAGGATTAGAAAATATTGAAAAGTTTAGTCGACTTGGCTCAATGTTTTTACTTGTATTTAACATTCCTTACACATATATTGGCTTCTATTTTGATTCAGCATTATTTGTTTATATAATTGTTAATAGTTGTTTATTACTTGCATACGTTTTAACGTGGATTATTCTATGGAAAAGTAATACATGTATTAAAGCTTTGTTATTATCAGTTCTTCCAACCTTAATGTTTGTATTTTCAGGTATTATGATTGCAAGTATTCCTTTAACAATTTTATCCATCATTTTTATGATAACGCATATTATGATATCGATGAAAAATGATGTCAAAAACGATGATAAGCCACAAAAAGGGAAAAAAATAATTATAACGCTATCAATTCTTTTAATATCTTTGTTAATGCTTGCAATATTAACAATTGCTAGTGTAACTATCTATCGTTTAAATAAATTAAAAAAATTAGATTCAATGTCGATAGCTGATATGATTGAGTATGATACAACTGATACAACTAAAAAAATTACAGTTGCTTATATTGAAAATGGCATGGTTACTTATTATGTTAATGGTAAAGTTAGTTCAGAACTTTATGATTACGAAATTGGATCATTAAGCAAAACTTTTGTTGGGCTATTAACTAGTAAAGCTATCAAAGAAAATAAATTAAAATTAGATGATTCAATTAATAAATATCTAAACTTAGAAAAAAATGAATATTATCCAACAATTGAACGATTACTTACACATACATCAGGCTATAAACCATATTATTTAGAATGGCAAATGGTAAAAAATAAATTTGCTCATCAAACTAATGATTTTTATGGTGTCAACAAAGATCAGATAATCAAAAGAGTACAAAAAGAAAAATTAGAAGATAAAGATTACCCTTTTGAGTATTCTAATTTTGGTATTGCGGTTGTGGGATTAGTATTAGAGAAAATATATAATACTGATTTTACTAGTTTAATGAATAATTATATTAAAAATGAATTGGGATTAAATAATACAGCAGTATTAAAAGAAAATGGAAATCTCTCAGGTTATTGGTCATGGAAAGATCAAGATGGTTATATTCCTGCAGGTGCGATAAAATCTAATATTTTGGATATGGCTAGTTATTTATCTTTATATATGAATAATAGTTTAGAGTATATAGATTCTACAATTTCTAATATAAAAACAATAAATGCTAATAATCAAGTATATGAAAAAATGAATATCAGAATGGATGCCATAGGAATGACATGGGTAATTGATGAAGCCAATAATCTAATATGGCATAATGGTGGAACCTCTGAATTTAACACTTATATGGGGTTTAATAAAGAAAGGACAAGAGGGGTAGTTATTTTAAGTAATCTTGGACCTAATGAAAAAATATCAATGAGTGTAATAGGCGCGAAGATATTAATAGAAGGGTATAGATAATTGTATTAGAAATGTTCGCAATTGGCCATAAGTGTACATATATTACATAAGACTGCAATTTGCAGTCTTATTTGGTATTGGTATAAAAAGGCTTAATAGTGGAAAAAAATTCCTATGTGTGGTAATGTACATATAAATATAGAAATTAGAAAAGAGGTAGAACAATGAAAAATGTAAAGCATCTGTTTTTATTATTTATGCTACTTTTGATAGTAACAGGTTGTAATAATACAACAACTAAGTGCCAACATTACGAAACTGAATGGATAATAGATTACAATGCAACTTGTGAAGATGATGGTTATAAGCATCAAGAGTGTGTAAAATGCAAACAATTACTAGCAACAGATAAAATAAAATCATTAGGACACGATTTAATTCACCATGAAAAGAAAGACGCAACATGCGTAGCTGAAGGCTATTATGCCTATGATACTTGTACAAGATGTACATATACAACATATGTTGAAATACCTGCTCTACAACATAACTTTGTTGATGGTATATGTACTAAATGTGGTGAATCAATTGAAGTATGTGGTCATGCTAAAACAGAATGGGTAATTGATCGCAATCCTACATGCGAGGAATAAGGATTAATGCACAAAGAATGTGCAATTTGTCATAAATTATTAACTGTAGAAAACTTAGCAGCTTTAGGTCATGATTATGTTAATAAAGTATGTACAAGGTGTGGAGATAGAATAGTAACTCCAATAATTGATAATGGTGAACACACATATCGAATGCATACTGTTTTTTCTCCTTCTAACTGGAATGAGTTAACGTATCAAGATAACAATGACACACAAATTATGA
>SAMEA104315439__coassemble_6784_pt1 | contig 2874 bp, 2 predicted proteins | sample SAMEA104315439__metabat2_low_PE_048 | metagenome-assembled genome bin SAMEA104315439 (sample SAMEA104315439) | gut metagenome | biome: Monkey gut; feature: monkey-associated habitat; material: faeces | place: China | collected 2013 | reverse complement strand
CTTCCCAAGCTGTATACTTGATAATAATATCATATGCAGCTTCAACTTTTCTTTGGTGGTGTTGTTTAACAGTTTTGTTTAAACCTCTATAATTAGGTGCAAATGGGTCAGATGTTTCAACACTATCTACCTTTATTTCATAAGTAATACCTTTACCTTGGAAACCAATTTGATTTATTCTCCATTCATATTTGTTATTTTCTTTATTTCCAAACACAGCATATAGCGTTATATCTTCATATGTATTGGAGTCAATTTTAGTATGGACCGTACTAGTTTCCTTATCTATCCACCATAAAAATATTTTATTAGATTCATTTGGAATAGCATCGACAAGCCTTACTCCAATTCCTCCTTCAAAAGTTTGAGGTGCATCAGCAGGAAGGCTTCCTCCTTCAACTACATATATTATCCTATAAAATAAACTTTTTATCCAAAGTGGATGAACTATTAGATTACTAGTTACAGGATTACTGAAATCATAACTCCAGCCATTAAATCTATAGCCTTCTTTTTCTAACACGCCAACCACAGCTTTTATATTTTCATCAGTAATAATTGTGCCTTCTTCTACCAGTATTGATACAGAACTATTTTCTAATTCAAAAACAACGCAATATTGAGTCTTCCTATATATATTAACTATATATTCATCTACACTATCATCTACGTAAGTACAAAGAATAACAAATGATGTATTACTAGTTTCTATATTAATATAATCAGTTGTTAAAAATAACATTTCATCTGTAGTTCTTTTTATGTTACATTCTTTATATCCTTTTATTTCTAAATAGTCTTCAAATCTAATTCTATCAATGTCACTAACTAAAACTAAATCAAAAGTATTATCAGTTCTTTTAGCACTTTTAACATTTAGTGATTTAGCAGGTATAAACATAGCTGTTAGAGTAATATTGCTAGATACTATGTATTCATCAAACATCCATTTTTCATTATCTACATACCAACCATCAAATATATATCCTTCTTTTATTGGATCAGTTGGTTTTGTTACTTTTTCACCTTTTGTTACTATTTGATTAGATATTTTTGAATCTGTATTGGTAACAAATTTAACAGTATATTTTTCTGATGTTATTAAATTGCCATCACATCCGACCATTACTATCATCAATACCAATAGCCCCATAAATGTTATTACCTTTTTCATTTCTTATCTTCCCTTCTTATAGACTCATTAACTCATTATATCATATATTAATTTTTAAATATATTATTTAGTATAAACTAATAATTAAATTAGTTATTGTACATTTCTTTTTGAATTTCTTGTGGTAAATCAATATTTGTTTGGTTTACTTTTGAAATAGTAATTTTACCTGTTAATTTATAATCTGTATCAGCGTAAGCAACTATTTCAATAACACATGTTTTTTTAGAAGTAAAAGATACCACCATTTCATTAAGTCCATTAGTTTCTGTTAAAAGACTTTCTTTAAAATAAAATTTACCTTTCTTATAATCAAAATTTTCTCTTAATAAAAGTTCACAGTCAACAACGTCATCTACATCAATTTCTCCCCATATTTCCTCTAAAACTGAATCAAAACTATAGTCATTATAACTAGTTTGACTACCAGTCCAGGTGCCATCATCACTATCTTCTTGATGCCAAATATACCAACGTCCATCTTTACTTTTAACTAAATAATATGGGTCAGCGCTTCCAAGGCCTGATGTATAAAATATTCCTTTTTTTGAATCGATTAATACCGTCATTTGCTGATTTACTATCATTTGGTGTTTTCGTGCTTCATTTTTGTACTCACATGTAGCGGTTACGCTAGTTGCGGTTTTTAATTCAGAAAAAAATGCATCAAACTGTTTTTCTTTTGATTTTTTACCACATGATGTGCATGTGAAAGTAAAAACCAATAAAACTACAAATAAAAATGTTCTTAATGATTTAGTCATATTACTAGTCTCCTTATTAAATGATATTATATTTTTATATTATTTATTGAATATTGTAACTTATCTCTTCTAGTGTCATTGCATATTTTGAAAGTACTTCATTAAGTGCTATAACTAAAGAGTCAGTCTTATTAACAATTGATGCAATTAGGGGTCATCAAAACCAAAGTATGCACCAACATTTATCTTATCGCAACCTTGTAATATTACTGTAAGGAATATAACACAAAATAATAATAATTTGGCCTTTTTCATAATTGTTTTTCCTTTCCTGTTCTTTCCTGTTACTATATTTCATTATATAAGACACATCCCAATTATAAAACAGTCATTTTATATGAACTTTAATCATCATATTAATTTGAGTACCAAATTGTAACAAAAATGGTTCTATAACTAGAACCACTTTTTAATTTGAGTAAATGTTATAACCTAAATCTCTCATTGCTTGTTTGTACTTAGGAAGTACTTCACTAAGTGCTGTAACAGGAGAGTCAGTCTTCTTAACGATTGATGCAGCTATAGGCCAAAAACCACCATCACCGAAGTGTGAGCCACCACCAACTGTCATAGATAATAATTCCATTAATTCAAAGTAAGTATTATCTTGACAAGACATAATAACTTCGATATCGATTGCACGGTCAAATTTAAACTCTAGAAAATTACGATAAGCTTCATCAGCTGTTAAGTTAACTGTGTTGTTAGTATCTTTACCAAGACCAGCAACTAGGTCGTGAAGAATGTGCATGATAATTTCTGAGTTAATACCATTTTTACCATTTTCAGTATTTAATACAGCATAGCAAGAAGTACCAATAGAAGTACCAGTAAATGGAACTTTAAATGTAGAATTACTCATATCAACAGTTTCAATATAATTACCATTTGCATCTGTTAAATATTTATCTTCACTAATCTTAATAGCTTTGCTTG
>SAMEA104315439__coassemble_1973_pt1 | contig 5973 bp, 1 predicted proteins | sample SAMEA104315439__metabat2_low_PE_048 | metagenome-assembled genome bin SAMEA104315439 (sample SAMEA104315439) | gut metagenome | biome: Monkey gut; feature: monkey-associated habitat; material: faeces | place: China | collected 2013 | reverse complement strand
TATCATATGCTTTATAACCTGGTTTTGTACATGTTGCATCAAGTCCTTCATGATGAACTAATGTATGATCTAGTTTTTGGATTGTTTCTGTGTTGAGTGTTTTGTGACACATTGTACATTCAGTGTGTCTTAATCCATCTTTTGTACAAGTTGGATTTTGGTCTATTATCCAGTTTGATGGATTATGAGAAATAGTTGGTATTGTTTTCTTTTGTCCTGACAATATTTTATTACAGCCTGAGCAATATATATAACTTGTCATGCCTGTTGCAGTACATGTGGATGGTATTTCTTTACTTTCTACTTCATTATGTTTAATTGTTATATTTAAATATATATATTTAGATATTTTATTTTTTGATACTTTTACCTTTAAAGTATAACTATCTTGTGATGGATTAGTTATAGTTAGTTTTCCATCTTTTGTAAGTTGTACTTCATTGTTTTCGGTTAGTAGTAAATATGAACTATTAATTTTTTTCGCATCTACTTTCATTTTTTCTAGGTCTTGATATTTAATTACATTATCAACAAAATTATTTAGATTTAGTACACTTCCACAGTTGAGTTTTAGATTGTATTCTTCATTGGCAGTATTATAATATAAATATACTATTTTGCTTCCTACTAATACAATTTTATAATCTTTATTGCCTATTGACCAGGATTTATCAAATATTACTTTATCAACGAGTCTAAGTTTCAATTTTTTTAACTTTAACACTTTGATTTTTGCACTTATACCTATGCTCGCATTAACCTTTACTCCTAATTCTACATAACCATCGGCTGAAAAACTTGATGCACCTCTAAGTGTTTTTTGGAAAGATACAATACCAGCAGTATTAAAGTAAGGTTTTATGCCTACATTAATATAGCCATGTAGTACACCAACCACGCTCATGTCTACATCTGCTTTTAACGTAACACTTGCACTAACTTTACCTACTAAATAGGCTTCTACACTACCGCTTGTTTTAACTGAATTTATTAGTTTAAAGTTACCCTTGTTATTCTTGACTCCTATTTTTGAAGTAGTATTAAAATGAGTTTTCGCACCTAATTCACCTAAAAAACTAAAGTCAAATTGAGCTGATAAATTTATTATCAAGTTTGTAGCAAAAGAACCAAATGGTATTCTAGCTAATTTTATTGTTTTTGATTGTTCTAATTCTGTATTTTCAAATTCTTCATGTTCATTTTTGTTTATTTCATTTATCACTAATTCTTGAAAATAATCTAATTCTTTTTTACTTGATACTTTTTTATTTGAATTTATTGTTAAATTTGTATCTAAATCAAATGAGGTTACAATTGCAAGTGAGAAATTTTTATAACTATCAAATGTTTTTTCTAAACCCCAAGAAATAGTTGACGTAATTTGATAATCAAGAGTTATAAGTGATTCAACTTTTCTTGTTTCTACATCCATTCTTGCAAACTCTATTGTAATGGAAGTATTTAGTATTAGTTTTGCTCTATCACTTGTTATTTTAGGCTTTTTCACTTTTATTCCGTTAAAGTCGTAATAATACTTACCAATTTGTCCAGATACACGTTTGGCTGCTTGTTTTAAGTTGCGATATGATTCTGAGTTTTCTAATGCTTCTTGATATATTTCTTCAACGTTTTCTTCTAGTTCAATGCCATCCAATAAGATGTCCTCTGAATAATACAAATTGCATTCATCAAATACTTCATCCGCATTTGCTTCTTTTATTTCATAAATATATTTGTCATCGTATTTACCTTCTGATACTACTTCAAATACTACGATTATATTATATATATCATTTTCATATATTACTGCTTGATCTTTTGGATTTAGTAAATCATGATATAGAATTATGCATACTACTTCACCTTGTTCTATTGATCCATATACTTCATTTTGATTTACTAATTTTGTGGAAGAACTATATTTAATGACTTTTTGTTCTTTACCTTTTGTGGTAAACCAGAATGTGCTTCCTTCACAATCTACTATTTTAATTGTTTCATCGACTTCAACACTATAGGTCATTCCTGATTGGTAATTGTCACTATATATAGTGTATTTTTTATTGCCATCGTTTCTTACTTTTATAGCGACTGAATTATCATATAAATCCAATACTTTTATAAAGTTTTGAACATTAGTATTATCTAGTATTACTCCTGTTTCAATTTGGAATGTAAAGTTTGTTTCGACATCTCTTAGGATTGTATTTGTATCCGTTTCACTGTAAATTATTTCATTTTCCCATAATGCATATAAAGTAATGTCTTGAGTCAATTCTTCTTGTTCATACTTTATATCAAAGTTTTCATCTAAATACCATCCACTAAAAACAAATCCATCTTTTATTGGTGTTGGTAAATCTATTTTGCTATTTGGTTGAACTACCATTGGTTTAATAGTATTACCACCATTTGTATCAAAAATTATTGTGTATGATTTAGTATGTTGTTCTTCTTTGGTATCTCCACACACTTGACATGTATAAACTATTTTATCATTTACAATTTTACTTTCATAGGAGTGTGAAAGTTTTTCAATGGTTGTAGTTGAAATTACTGCATTACACATTAAACAATATGTAGATTCTATTCCCTCTTTACTACAAGTTGGATGACTTGTTACTTTGCTTTCTCCAACAATATGGTCTAATTTTTCTATAACGGTAGTCTTTGTTTTATTACAAACGCTACAAATATATTTAGTATAACCATTTTCATTACAAGTTGGCATTTTAGTTTCAACTTGATAGTTATGACCAAAATCATAAAGTGTTTCACCACATTTTGTACATATGATATGCCCTATTTGATGGTCTAAGCAATAGTCTTCATCATCATATTGTAGTTCACTTGGTGTGTGACTAGCTATAATAATAACTTCTTCAATTGTTACTTCTTCTGTTAATTCCTCATCTAAATAGTATTTTTCACATATTGTGCAGTAATAATATTCTTTATTTCCATCTACTGTACAGGTTGATTCTTTATACGGAATATGTTCTATATTATGGTTATGTTCAAGTTTTGGTATTATGGTACCATTACTTTTTTCGTATCCACATACTTTGCATTCTTCATGTTTTAATCCTTCAACTTCAGTTGTTGGCTTTTTATCTATTACCCATTTATAGTTGTGTTCTTCTAAATCTTTTTTATCTCCACATTTACATAGATGATAATGATTTATTTCATCCATTTCCCATATTTGACTATATATATGTTCTGTAATTGGAAGTTCTTCATAAGTTGTATAATTACATCTTGAGCATGTATCATATGCTTTATAACCTGGTTTTGTACATGTTGCATCAAGTCCTTCATGATGTATTAAATCATGTCCTAAAGCTTTTATGTTAACTTTTATTTCTTCATGACAATTTGTACATGTTCCTTTATCATATCCTTCATTAATACATGTTGGATCTTTATGTTCTATTATGTCTTCTAATTTATGATCTAACTTTTTAATAGTTTCATTTTCTAAGGTTTTATGACATAGTGTACATTCTATGTGTTGTTTACCTTCAACTATACATGTTGCTTCTTTATCTATTATCCAATCACTTTTAACATGATTACATGGTTGTGTTATTTCACCACAACTTGTGATAATTAGAATGCTAAACATTAAAATAATTAAATATTTAAGTTTCTTCATTGTTTTTCTCCTTTTTCTTCTTTTACTAAATAAGACACATAAATTAAGAATTAATGTTTAACTATGTGTAAAGTATACAATAAAAGTACTATTGTTAACAATAGAGTGTTGTTAACAACTTTGGTGAAAAGTAAAGCTGTAAAAAACTAGGTGGATGTCCACCCACTTTTTTACAGGGGCATTATTTTTTCCACCTACTTTTTTACAGCCAAAAAAAAGTCCTTTATGATATAATACTATTGACAGGCAATACTATATACAAAAGGACGTGATTATTATACCACTTTTTTTGTCAAATTTCAAATACACTAACTTTGATTTTGATAAAATCTCTTTTAAACAAGTTAATACTATAATTTATGTTGACGCTTATTATTTACCATCTATTACTAACTGTCCTATTTGTAATTCTTTTGATTTATATAATGATGGATATAAAATTAAAACTGTAAAACATTGTACTAACTACATATGATTATATATCGTAACTTGCCACATTAAAAAATTTAAATGCAAAAATTGTCGTAAAAGATACTTTTTCTTTTCCCAATATACGTCTTTCTAAAGAAACTGTTTTTGCCATACTCGATAGGCTTAAATTACCTAACGAAACATTTGAAAGTGTAGCTAAAGGTTTTCATCTTTCTAAACAAGAGGTAATCTATGTTTTTGATAAATATGTTGATTATAGAGTCCCTCAGGATTTGCCTATTATTATGTCCTGGGATGAAAAAGGTGGAAATTATCAAATGACTGATAAACCTTATATGTTTGTTATGGTTGATTTCTTAAATAATAAAATTTACGAAATTTTGCCAAATAGACATAAAAATTATTTAACATCTTATTTTTCAAAAATAAAACCAGAAATTAGATCAAAAGTACAATTTATCACTATTGATATGTGGGAAAGTTACCTTGATTTGGCAAGGATTTATTTTCCTAATTCTAAAATTGCAATTGACTCGTTTCATGTTATTAAACATGTTTCAGATGCTTTAGATTCAGTAAGAAAACAAATTATGGCTAAATATAACAATGGTGCAGATGAACTTATCGATAATAATGAAAATTACTATATTCTTAAAAAGTTTAAATACATTTTGTTTTCTGAGTTCGATAATATATCCGATGGTACATTTTATAATAAAAAATTACATGGTTACTATAATAAACACTCAATTAGAAAATTAATGCTAAATATTGACCCACGACTAAAATTAGCTTATGAACTCTATTCTAAATATTTAGAGTTTAATAAAACTACTTCTTTTGAGAATGCTACTTTAGAACTCAATGAAATATTGGAAGAATTTTTTAATTCTGGAATTTCAAGCTTTATTAAAGTAGGGAAAACAATATCACATTGGAAAGAATATATTATAAATTCTTTTATTAAAATTGATAGTATTGATGGTACTACTAAAGGAAGATTAACTAATGGCCCAATTGAAGGCATAAACTCAATTATAGAAAAAATTAAAATAATTTATTTTTTATTAAATTTATATTAAAAATGGTGCAAAATGCATGAAAGGAAAAAGCCCTTATTTAAGCGACGCTAAAAAAAGGACTTTGTCAACAAACTGACTTATTCAAAAATGAATAAGTTTTTTGCTTTTATAGATTTTAATCTTTTCCACCTAGTTTTTTACAGACATAATTTTATTAAAATTAATTGTCTATCTTTCCCCATACTTTTTTACAGACCCTCTATTAATATACTATTTGTTTCATCGTTAATTATCTCTCATCTTTTATATTTCCAAAACAATAAGATTGTTTTGTTATTACTTTTAATTCTGATTCACTCTTTTTCATCATACCACCTAAAGCGGGCGCCTCTTGCGCTTCGCTTTTGATTAGAGGCGCCTGGATTTGCACTTCGTGCTTGATTAGTTAAGGCTGATAGTAATGGCTGCCGAAACGCCATCGCCGCCGTCGCCGACCCAGTGGCCGTCGATGCTGCCAATGTAGCTGACGCAACGCGCGTAGTTGTCGTAGTCGCCGTAAGGACTGCGGAGCCAATAGTATCCATTATTGTAGTAACTATAACTAGTCCTCATATAACATCCTTTTGCTTTCGCATAGTCTGTTAGTTGTTTTTGTCTTGATGTGGAATCTATAAATCCATATTCTTCATTTGTAAATCCGTATTCTTCAGTTGTTACGTCTTTATAACTTAATAAGTACACTTTATCATATGTATCATTACATATATATTTATTGGAAGCATTTCCAGTTGAAGCTAAACTATTATCTACAAATGTTGTATTAATGTATGCTTGTAATTCTTTTGTAAATGCTTTATTATA
>SAMEA104315439__coassemble_1823_pt1 | contig 6277 bp, 7 predicted proteins | sample SAMEA104315439__metabat2_low_PE_048 | metagenome-assembled genome bin SAMEA104315439 (sample SAMEA104315439) | gut metagenome | biome: Monkey gut; feature: monkey-associated habitat; material: faeces | place: China | collected 2013 | reverse complement strand
AAGAACCTTTTTCTATCTTAGTAACTTTTGTACTACCATTATACCATCCTTCAAACTCATAACCTTCTTTTTGAGGATCGGTAGGCATTTTCACTACTTCTTCGCCATTTGTTTTAACAGTTGCATATACTGAACCATCAACAATAAAATCAATTTTGAATTCTACTTTTTTACATGCACTTAAAACGTTAACACATGTAATTATTACAAAAGTGAATAAAAACAATTTATAAAAACTTTTTTTCTTCATAATAACCTCCTCAAAATGGCACTTATAAATGTATATGAATACAAACACTTCATATTTTAGTGCATTTAATATTTAGATAGATGCACAGATATTATTGAAATAGCGATAAATATATAAAAATTCTTTCATATTCAGTGAAACAATGTCAATAATTAGTAATTTTCTTGAATTAATTTCCTATATTTGGTACAATATGATTAAAGAATGTGCACCTAACTAAATATTAGGTGCACATTTTTATATTGTTTTTAATAGTTATAATAGCATAGATAATTTATTCATCATTTCTTTTTTATGTTCCCATAATGAATGAACATAACGATTAAGGGTAATTGTTGGATTTTTATGCCCTAGTATTTCTGATAAGGTTTTAACGTCCATTCCACACTCTAGGGCACGAGTTGCAAAAGTATGTCTTAATGAATGAAAGCCTTTATGGGGGATCTTTAACTTTTTGAGTAATAGTTCAAATGTTCTTTGATAACTACGCATAAAGACGAACTTTTCGCCTTCTGCAATTACAAATTCACATTTACTTTTCTTTTTCATTTCTTTTAACATTTCAAGGATCTTAGTTGGTAGGGGAATCTCTCTTATTGAATTTTTGGTTTTAGGTATATTAATGTTTCTGATTCGGGTGCCTTCTTCACTACTATCATAACAAGTTTTGGAAATAATTAAGATGTTTTTTTCAAAATCAATATCATTCCAGGTTAATGCTAGTAATTCACCTATGCGAAGGCCCGTATATAAACATAATATAATTCCTAGATACTTATCTTTTTTTGTGGTTTTCGCTGCAAATTCAATTTTCTTTTGTTCATTTATCGTAAAGCATTCAATCTTTTTTTCTATTATTTTTGGATAATTTACTTTATCTAATGTATAGTTAGGTAGATAAGAAATTAAATGTGCTGCTTTAAGTGAATTCTTAATTATAGATACAATCATTCTAATATAACTAGCTGATAAACCTTTACCTGTACATTTATTTCCGTTAATTGATAGTTTAGTTATAAACTTTTGAATTATTAAAGGTGTTAATTCCTCAAGTTTTAAATCTCCTAAATAAGGTAAAATGTGTGTTTGAATAATTTTAGAATATTGGTTGAAAGTCCGTTTTTTAGTTGATGGTTTTATGTAATTTTGTAGCCATTCTTTTAGCCAATTATCATACATCATATTTAATTCTCCTTGTATAATTATATATGTGCTATTATACTAAAAAACAAGTTTTAATCAACTATACTCATTTTTGGTAAATATCATTATCCCATAAAATTAAAAACCTCTAGTATTGTGAAATGAATACATTTCATTCTACTAAGGGTTTTTAATTTAAATTGTTTATTTATCTGTATCAAATACACCACTTGCAATTATCGCTTCTACTCCTTTTATGGCGTCTTCATATGGTAAATACTTGAACATCATAATTTTTGTTATTGTTTCATAATCTTTTTTGTAAATACCAGATTTCACAATATCACTAAGTATTTGTTGAACACTTGCACCATCTTGTGCAGAGTAGCAAAGTGCATGTAGTTTTCTTTCATTTCTAACTTTTTGAATTAATATCCTAAGATTTTCGTCAAGTTTTACCCTTGTAAGTAGGCATGATAGATCATAAATATGTCTGGAATTTCTTTCAATACGATTTCCTTTAACATAGTCGCAAATTGCAAACACTTTATCAACTAAAGTTCTATCCAACGTTTGTACTTGAATTTCAAATGGTTGCAATTCGTATTTTCTAATAGCAGTTTCGTTACCCATTTCGTATAAGTAATCATAAATAATTGAGGTAGCAAGTTTCAATTCGCTTGGATACGATTTTGTTATATATGTTGTTTCAACTAATAACAAAGGCTTTACACTAATGGATGAATGTTGAATCGGGTATTCGATTTTATAACAATTATAATCCCGCCTACTCCTTATCTCAGTAAAGTTAGTTAAGTTAAGGCCTAGCTTTTTGCAAACCTCAACAAGTTCATTTTTCATTTGTTTTTTTTGTCCTTGTGTTTGATAATTTTCATCTAATGTCAAATCTATATCTTCAGAAAATCTATCAATCACTCTATAACATTTGGATAGTGATGTACCACCTTTAAATAGCAAATTAGGAACTCTTGCAGCTAGTTCTTTCAACAACAAAGTAACAAAATAATCTTTTTCAACAAAAGCTGGATCAATTTTATAATAATCACTTGCTATTTCTACCAATTCACTAAAAGTTTCTTTATCATTGTAAAGTTTCATATAATACCCCACTTGTTGCGATATTTTTCATTGCTTTTGCAGGAAAAGCATCCGCAAGACTCAATATATCACTTCTTTTAATTTGTTTTTCTTTGATATATTCAAATACAGAATCTTGTATCTTTTTTTCTTCTTGATATTGTCTCATATCAATGTTATTGAATAATTCCATAAGAGTGTAAGCTCCTTCATTTTCGTTTGTAATTGGCACTCGTGATTTTCTCAAAATAACTTTACGTCCCCTAATCATTATTTCTCTTATCTTGCGTGATTCGTTATTGGTTATAACCTCAATCACATTTGGTACTTGAAAACTTACCAAAAAATTAAGTTCAATTACAAATTTCCCATATATTCCAAAAGTATCTCCTTTATTTTTGATGTACTTTTTATTTACGACACTATTAACTGTAGGAACAGAAAGTCCAAATTCTGTTTGTTTTGGCATATAGTAGATACCATTATCATAATGAATAAGCTCACCATTTCTTTCGGCTTCATTTATCAGTTGATAGATACGTGGTCGAGAATAGTCTTGCATTATTTCAAGTATTTCATTTGTAAATATCGGCTCATTTAATTCAAAATGTGTTTTAAGCCTTTCCATTAACATATTCAGTCTTCCTTCTTTCATAAATTAGACAATTTTGAATTTTTTTTATTCATTTTTGTCTTTACATTATTATTGTACTCAGAACAAAGTGTTTTGTCAATAGTTATAACCTATGTTTTAATATTTTTTTAAAATCCAAAAGCTTTAAAGCGCAAAGATATACATCATATTTAATTCTCCTTGTATAATTATATATGTGCTATTATACTAAAAAACAACTTTTAATCAACTATACTCATTTTTGGTAAATATCATTATCCCATAAAAGTAAAAACCTCTAGTATTGTGAAATGAATACATTTCATTCTACTAGAGATTTTTAATTTAAATTGTTTATTTATCTGTATCAAATACACCACTTGAAATTATCGTTTCTACTCCTTTTATGGCTTCTTCATAAGTAACAGGCTTTGATAAGAGTTTTTCGGTGCTCTCCTCATAATCTTTTTTGAAAAACTCTGTATCTACCATTTCACGAAGCAATTTAGAAAGATTAATACCATCTTGTGCAGAGTAGCATTTAGCACCTAATTTTCTATCCTCACGCACCTTCGTTATAAGAACTTTTAGATTGCTGTCCAATTTTACCATGGTAAGCAAACGTGATAGATCATAAATGTGCCTTGATTGTCTTTCTGTTTTATTATCCAACATATAATCGCACACAGCAAAAACTTTATCAATCAAAGTCCTCTCTAGTGTTTGTACACGAATATCAAATGGTTCTAGTTCATATTGAGCTATTGCTTCATAATTTCCAATTGCTTTTAGATAATCATATATCATAGATGATGCTTGTTTTACTTCATCTGGAAACGCCTTCACAATAAACACAGTTTCAACAAGAAGTTGTGGATTCAAACCTGACAAACTGTATCTTGCACAATAGTCTATTATATAACAATTATAGTCTCTACGGCTTCTCGTTTCATCTTTATTTAATAAATTCAAACCAAGATTATTACAAATTTCTACAATTGTATATTTTAAATTTCTTCTTTTTCCTTGTGATTGATGTTCCCAATCTAATGTAATATCAATATCTTCAGAAAATCTATCTATAATCTTATAACATTTTGAAAGTGATGTTCCACCTTTAAACAATAAATTAGGAACTTGTTTGGCAAGTTCACGAAGAACAAGTGTTACATAATAATCCTTTTCAATTATTGCTTGAGAGACATTAAAATATCTACTTGCTGCTCTTATAACTATATCGAAGTTTTCTTTATCATTGTGTAATAACATTTAATACCCCACTATACATTAAATTTTTTGTAGTTTGTGCAGGAAAGACTTTTGCAAGAGATACTAGTTCTTCCTTACTAACTAGGTTTTCTTTCATATACTTTGTAATAGATTCTTTGGTTCTATCATTCATATCGCTAGAATTTCCCATATCAGATAGTAACTGCAAAATTGTATAAGCCGGTGCGTTGGATCTATCAATCTTGCAGCGAGATTTTCTAAGAATTATCGTTCTTCCATCTATCTTTATTTTTCTACATCTCATTGACTCATTATTGCTTACAATTTCTATTGTATTTGGCATTTGAGTTGTAACTGAAAACATATTTTGTAAATTCAAACCACTATACACTCCATACACATTTTCTTTGTAGACAACATATTTTTTCTTAACAACATCTTCGGCTGTAATTGTTGAAGTACCAATAATGCTGTTTGTTGGAATATAGTAAACACCCGTATCAAATTTTATAATTTCACCTTTTTGTTCAGCTTTATTGATAAGTCTAAATACATAAGCACGCGAATATTCACTGAACATTGCCAATATTTCATTTGTAAATATCGGCTCATTAGTATTAAATTTTGTTTTTAATTGTTCAACTAACATTTTCATCACCTTTATATACATTATTTCCGATTACATTATTAGTATACTCTTTTCAACATTTTTTGTCAATAGTTATAACCTATGTTTTAATATTTTTTAAACCTAAACTCCTTAAAAAATTATAGTATACAAAAAGGTATACATTATTCCCATATAATAGGAACTATGTATACCTTATGTGATTGATAACTAGTTTTATATTTTATTCAAATTCCGGTTCATATTTCTGTGTTCTTTCAATATATTTGATTTTTCTTACTTCTAGGCTTTTAACCATTAAAACGGTACAATACGGAGAAATACCAACATACCCATTTATTAGAGGGGTTGGATCATGCATTTCCATGATTAATTTATCATCAACAAACAAAAAGATATGATTGTTTATTGAGCCAAATTGCATTTTGACAAGTTCTCCAGGTTTGTAGTTATATAAGCTAGTACTAGCATAAAAGCCATTGTCACCACATCTTTCAAGTCCAGCTTTACCTTCATACCAACCATTTAAGCCACATACATATGAATCACCTAAATAATCAGTTGTTTCATCCCACTTGCTATGCCATACCGCATTAACATCACGGGTTGCTGGTAACATCGTTTTTAGATATGCAGTTACAAGGATATTTCCTTCAAAAGGTGTATTAGTGTAAATAATACCACCTTGATTTTTTGGTTCTTCGCCAATTAAATAATCACCATCTAAATACCATTTGCCAGCCATTACTTTAAAGTATTCTTCTAACTTTTGATGTTGTTCAGTTAATTTACTAGCAGTAAAGTCAAATAATACTTCTGACTCATCAAAGATTATTTGTTTACCTAAGAGTAATAAGTCATTTTTCTTTTTCATTAGTCCGCAATAACACCAACGATAGGAAGTAGTAAGAAAACTAACCAGCCTGGATGCCACAAATTCCATACTAAACCAAGTACCATAAATGCTATGAAACATACTACTACGGTTAGGCTCATAACTAAGGCTTTTCCTTTTTTGGTAAACATATTTAAAATGATTTCACCTACTGGAATTATTAAAAATACAGCCCATCCTGGATGCCATAAATTAAAACAAAAGCCTAACACAAAAAAAATAGTTGTACAAAGTAAAGGAAGTAAGGCTGAAAGTTTTCTAATTACTTTGCTTTTTGCTCTACCTATATTGATATGAACTCTGTTTCCTCCTGATCTGCCAAAATTAATTTCTACGCCATTTTGTTCATAAGTTTCTTTTCCTGCTGTTTCTTCATATGTTTGATTGTTATTTTCTTCACTCATTGTTTTTTCCTCCTAT
>SAMEA104315439__coassemble_1809_pt1 | contig 6306 bp, 6 predicted proteins | sample SAMEA104315439__metabat2_low_PE_048 | metagenome-assembled genome bin SAMEA104315439 (sample SAMEA104315439) | gut metagenome | biome: Monkey gut; feature: monkey-associated habitat; material: faeces | place: China | collected 2013 | reverse complement strand
ATTAATTAATCTTACATAGTTTTCATTAGTAACAAGTGATCTTTCTTCATTAATTGCATAGCCTTTTATCAAATATTCTTGTATTATATTATTTGCCCATTGTCTAAAAAGAACCCCTCTTTTTGACTTAACTCTGTATCCAACTGAAATTACTACATCTAAATTATAATATTTAACATTATATTCCTTCCCATCATTTGCAGTATGTGCAAAAAATGCACATACTGAATTTTCCAAGAGTTCTCCTTCTAAAAAAATATTTTTAATATGCTTGCTTATTACCGATCTATCCCTTTCGAATAATAAAGACATCTGTTCGATATTAATCCATATTGTTTTTTCTAGTGGAGAAATATTGATATCTAATTTTACTTCATCATCATCAAACTTAACAATTTCATATTTGTTCATTATTTGTTCCCCCTATTAATTCTACACCTTCTAAAACAACATCAAGTTCTGTATCCAATGCATTGGCATATTTAACCAAAAAGAATATAGTAGGGAAATTGCTCATATTTTCAAATCTGGTTATTTGTTGGTGCATTACCCCAATTTTATCCACGATATCTTGTTGTTCTATTGACTTTTCTTTTAATTCTTTATTGTTATATATTTTTGCTATTTTACTTAATTTTTTCATGACTATACCTCAATAGTATTATACGATATTATTTAGATATTTACATCATTTTTATTTGCCATTTGAATTTCCCGTTTATCTTAGATTATAGTTATACTATATTTTGAGAAATAGTACAAAATTATTACTATTTTTGTTAATTTGTGGTATAATAAATATAAAGGAGATGATAATTATGTATGCAAAAAATGCATGGAGTAAATATACCGGTAATGCATTAACTGAATTAATGAAATTCAATGATGAATATAAAGATTTTATATCTACTGGTAAAACAGAAAGAAAATGTGTAAAACAAGCTATAAAAATAGCTGAAGAAAATGGTTTTAAAAACATTAAGGACTTTAAATCTCTTAAAACTGGTGATAAGGTTTACGCAACAAATAAAGGCAAAAACTTCGTGGCTTTTGTTATCGGTGAAAAACCTTTAGAAGAAGGTCTTCGTGTTTTAGGAGCACACATTGATTCGCCAAGACTTGATGTTAAACAAAACCCTTTATATGAAAGTAATAGTTTTGCTTTACTTGACACTCACTATTATGGTGGTATTAAAAAATATCAATGGGTAACTATTCCTCTTGCCATTCACGGTGTTGTTTGTAAGAAAGATGGTAGTATCGTTGAAGTTACTATTGGTGAAGATGACAATGATCCTGTTGTTGGTATTAGTGATTTACTAATTCATCTATCTGGTGATCAACTTCAAAAAACTGCTTCAAAAGTTATTGAAGGTGAAGACTTAGATCTTACTCTTGGTAGTATGCCACTTGAAGGTGAAGAAAAAGATGCTGTTAAAGCCAATGTTTTGAAATTACTTAAAGAAAAATACGGTTTTGAAAATGAAGATTTCTTAAGTGCTGAACTTGAAATTGTTCCTGCCGGAAAAGCCCGTGACTATGGTCTAGATCGTAGTATGGTAGCAGGATATGGACATGATGATAGAGTTTGTGCCTACACTTCATTACGTGCTGTTATTGATACTCCTACTTCTACTTATACTACTTGTGCAATTTTAGTTGATAAAGAGGAAGTTGGTTCTATTGGTGCAACCGGCGCGTCATCTAAATTCTTCGAAAATATCATCGCTGAAGTAATTAATTTAACTGGCGAATATAATGAATTAAAAGTAAGACATGCTATGGAAAATACTAAAATGCTTTCAAGTGACGTTTCTGCTGGATTTGATCCTCTATATGCAGGTGTTAATGACAGTAAGAATGCTGCATATTTAGGTAATGGTATTTGTTTCAACAAATATACTGGTGCTCGTGGTAAGAGTGGTTGTAACGATGCAATGCCTGAATACTTCGCCGAAATTAGAAGAGTAATGGATGACAATAACGTAAACTTCCAAACTGCTGAACTTGGCAAAGTTGACCAAGGCGGTGGCGGCACAATTGCTTACATCTTAGGCAACTACAATATGAATGTAATTGATGCTGGTATTGCGGTATTAAATATGCACGCTCCAATGGAAATTGTTTCAAAGGTTGATGTATACGAAGCATACCTTGCTTATAAAGCATTCATTAATAAACTATAAACCAAATATGAGGCTAAGTTATCTTAGCCTTTTTTAGTTGTTTATGTGAGCCTTTTCTTTTTCACTTTATTTGAAAGAAACTAAAAAAACGAGTATAATATATAAAGGTGATTATATGGATAATGAATTAAAAATTAAAAAAGTAAAAAAGCATGAGATTGACATGTGTAGTGGTAATCTATTTAAAAAAATAATAATATTTAGTCTACCGCTTGCTGCAATGGGGATGTTACAATTATTTTATAATGCGGCCGACCTTTTAGTTGTTAGTAACTTCGGTAATCAAGAAGGAGCATTAGGAGCCGTTGGTTCAACCTCAGCTTTAATTAATTTAATTGTCAACCTTTTTATGGGGCTATCCGTTGGTACTAACGTGGTATGTGCAAAGTTATTTGGAGCAAAAGAGTACGACCGAATTGGTAAAGTAGTACATACCTCAATCCTTATAAGTTTAATTACTGGTACTATTCTTGGAATTATTGGATTCTTTATGGCCGGTACTTTCTTAAAACTTATGAATAATGATTTATATCTATCTGAATTATACTTAAAGATATATTTTATTGGTATGCCATTCAATATGGTTTACAACTTCGCGGCAGCGATTCTACGAGCAATCGGTGATACCAAAAGACCTTTATATTTTCTATCAATTGCTGGTATCATTAATATCATTTTAAATTTATTTTTTGTAATTGTCTGTAAAATGGGAGTTGCTGGGGTTGCGGTTGCGACAATCATATCTCAACTTATTTCATGTGTTTTAATTATGTGGACATTACTAAAATCTAATGAATGTTATCGTTTTAGATTTAATGAATTAAAAATTCATAAAAAAGAACTTCTTGAAATTGTTAAAATTGGTTTACCTGCAGGTATTCAATCATGTATCTTCTCAATTTCTAATGTTATTATTCAATCTTCTGTAAACAGTTTTACTGTAAATAAAACTGCAGTAATGGATGGTAACTCAGCAGCTTCAAGTATTGAAGGCTTTGTCTATACTGCAATGAATGCCGTTTATCATGCGGCACTAGCATTTACTGGACAAAACTATGGTGCTGAAAACAAAAAGAATATTAAAAAAGTTACAATTTATTCACTTGTTATTGTTACAATGATTGCTTTAGTGTTTGGTGGTGCACTCTTTATTCTTGGCCGCCAAGTTCTAAAAATTTACATAAGACCTACTGGTAACAGTGAAGAAGCCGTTCAAGCAGCCAAAGTTGCGCTTGAAGTTGGATACATCAGACTACACTATCTTTGCCTTCCTTACTTTTTGTGTGGTATTATGGATGTAATGGTTGGAGTGCTTCGAGGCCTCGGTTCATCCACTATTCCAATGATTGTTTCGATTGTTGGTGTATGTGGATTTAGAATTGCTTGGATTTATCTCATTTTTAGAGAATATACTTCATTTGTAGACTACAATGACTTACATATGTTATATATTTCATATCCAATTTCTTGGATTATAACTTTCTTAATTCATCTAATTACTTACTTTATTTATTCAAGAAAATTATTTAAGAAATTTAGATGTACAACTGACCTTAAAACTGCTTAAAATACCTGTTTTTCAACAGGTATTTTTCTTTATTTAAATAATTTGCTGATAACTGGTACTACTTCTTTAATTACACAATTAGTAGTATTAATACATAAATCATAATTGATAGGATCTCCCCACTCTTGACCAGTATAGTAAGAATAATAGCGAGCACGGTCTTTGTCAATTTTTTTAATTTGTTTCATCATTTGTTTTTTAGTTAGTTCTTCATCATTTGGTTTGCGACTTACACATCTTTTTATTCTACTTTCCATTTCCGCATAAACAAATATACGGTAAGGGTTAAAGTCTTTAAGAATATAGTCAGCACATCTACCAACAATGACACATGATGATTTTTGAGCAAGCTCCTTAATTATTTCTGTTTGAGCTTGATAAATGTTTTGCATTTGGGTTAAATGATAATCTTCAACCATAAAATTGATGGTATGACCTACTGTAATTGGATACAAATTATGTGGGGTTTTTTCAATTACTTCTTGAACATACTCTTCAGATAATGAAGTCTTTTTCGCAATCTCAGTTATTATTTCTTTATCATAATATTCATAACCCAACTCTTCAGCAAGTCTTCTTCCAAGTTCACGACCACCACTACCAAATTCACGTCCTATTGTTATAATAGTATTCATAATTTCCCTCTCTTCTATTCTTTTTCTTTTATTGTTCTTGTAGCTTTAATATCTACTCCAAGATTCAAAACGTTTTTTATAAGGATATCATCAACTTTGATTGGTGCTTTTGCATCGGCTTTATTAATTTCATTCATCACTTCAATTATTTTACTTTTTGGTACTGGCTTTGTTGTTACAACTGGTACTCTTTTTAATTCCCCATTACTAACTTTAATAGTTGAAGTTACCATTCTTGTTGGTAAAGTTAGTTCATTTATTGCATATACTTCACCACGTTTACAACTATTACCTGTTACCTTGTTGTTTTCATCTACTTGTAAGTGACATCCTTTTGGACAAATAATACAAATTAAATTATGCATCGGCCACCTCTATCTTTAAATCTTCTTTACCTAAAACTATTGATTTATCTAAAAGAAGATTTTCCATTTCTGCTGGAATTAAATATTGTTTCTTTATTTGTTTGATTAATTTATTATTTTGATAAACATTAATGTATGAAGTTTTATGAGGAACTGTTACTCTAAAACTAATTTTAATTTTATCAATATTTGAAATGTTTATTTGTTGTGGTAAAACATAGCCAATGCCTTTACCACAAATTATGTTGATACTATCTCCTTTTGTAAGTTCACCCTTTAAATACTTTGTGGCACTAAGTCCTGCCTTTTCACCTTCTAAAGTTACATAGTCAACAAGATCATGAACATGCAAAGAGTTACCACAAGCAAAGATGCCAGGAATACTGGTTTGATAAGATTCATCAACTAGTGGGCCTTTAGTTTTTGGATGAATCATTACTCCTAGTTTTTCAAGTAATGGATTACTAGGTATTAATCCAATTGATAGTAACAAAGTATCTACTTCAAACTCTTTATCTGTACCTTCAATAAAGTTTAAATTATCATCTACTTCTGTTAAAACTATTTTTTCAAGTCTTGACTTTCCAATTGTTTTACTAATAGTATGATGTAAATATAGAGGAATATCATAATCTTCAAGGCATTGTACAATGTTACGATTTAAACCATTAGAATATGGCATTATTTCCGCAACCCCAAGTACATCTGCTCCTTCTAGTTTCATTCTTCTTGCCATAATTAAGCCTATATCACCACTACCAAGAATAAAGACTTTTTTACCGACCATATAGCCTTCAATGTTTAAATATTTTTGAGCCATACCAGCTGTCATAACTCCACTAGAACGGTCACCACTAATACCAATTGCCCCTCTTGTTCTTTCACTACAACCGGTTGCACAAATTATTGTTTTTGTAAAAACTTTAACTAAGCCTTCCGTATCATTTGAATATATAACATTAAAACCATTTTCTAACTTTTCAATTTCTAATACCATTGAGTTAGTCTTACAAGGAATATTTCTTTTTTTAATTTCATTTTCAAATCTACTAGCATATTCAGGCCCTGTTAATTCTTCTTTAAAGGTATGTAGGCCAAACCCATTGTGAATACATTGTAAAAGAATGCCTCCTAGATATGGTTCTTTTTCAATGATAAGTAGTGAGGTTATTCCATTATCATAAGCACTTATGGCACTAGCAAGGCCTCCACTTCCACCACCAATAACTATTAAATCATACTTATTCATTTTCTTCACCCTTGGTTTTTCCTTCTAAAATATAGGAGTTTACTTTACCATAAGTAATATCTTTAGGATCTTTCTTTAATTCTCTTGCTAGTATTTTTAGAACTAAAGCCTCACAAAATCCTCCTTGACATTTTCCAAAACCAGGTCTTACTCTTTTTTTAACTCCTTTAATAGTGGTTGCACCACATGAGCGGTGTATTACATCTATAATTTCACCTTCACTAATTTTTTCACAACGACAAACTATTTTACCTAATAATTTATTTTCGTTAATTAGTTTTTGTCTTTCTTCAAAACTTTTTTC
>SAMEA104315439__coassemble_1612_pt1 | contig 6813 bp, 7 predicted proteins | sample SAMEA104315439__metabat2_low_PE_048 | metagenome-assembled genome bin SAMEA104315439 (sample SAMEA104315439) | gut metagenome | biome: Monkey gut; feature: monkey-associated habitat; material: faeces | place: China | collected 2013 | reverse complement strand
AAAGCGATTCACCTAAGAATTGAAGTGAAGCAATCATAAATGCTGGTTCATATGGATATTGAGCAACCATGCCAATTCCAAAGCAAAGTCCGAATGATACAAAGAATGTTCCAACGTAAATTAAAGACCACTTTTTACTAAATACGACGTTATCATAATATTTTGCAAGTCTCATTTCATAAATAAATGAAACACTAAATAATAAGAAATAAATTACAACGCAAATGAGTAATGCCCAACCTGCAAATCCTGGATTTACGCTTGGGAGTCCCATTGCTTTATTCATTAAAGCTAAAGGATTTTTAACTTTAACAAATGTACCACTTGCATCTAAACAAATTGCAGAAAATAAGACTGCAAGAAGATAGAAATAAGTGATGCCAAGAGCGATATAATTTTTTCGACTAAAGTGTGTCTTCATACGTTTTACCTCTTTTAACTCTCTTTAGAGTCATCTTTCTTGTCTTTATTTTTAATAGATTCTAAGAATCTAGAAAAACCTTTTTTAGTTTCTTTTTTGTCTTCTGTTTCACTAGGCTCATCATCAATAACCTCGTAAAACTCAACGTTTTCTTCGCTTTTTAGAGTTTTTATATATTTTCCATTAGAGAATATATAATCGTTTCCTGCGTAGCGAATTGCACTATCTTTACTGACATTAACTAAACTTTTAATTTCTTCAGTACTATTTAGATCAAATTTAGTTAATTCAAGTAAAAGATTAGTTCTTTCTTCAAGTGTTTCATCATATTTAGTTCTATAATGATCAAACATTAATAAACAATATACGATAGAAACGATTGTAATAATGCCTGAATTAGATTGAAGGAATACAACAAATATTCCTACTGTTTTAATTCTTTTTCCATTATAATAACCAATAATTTTATCAAAGGTTAAATAGCCTTTATATAAATTATTAGTATCACTTAAGTTATTAGAATCACCACGAGTGATATAAGTATTATCACTTCTTATTTCAATGATTCTATGAACATAAATATTTTTATCTTCGCCTTTAAATGCAACAACATCATATAATTTTAATTCGCTTTGAGAATTATATTTAGTAACTCCAATTACATCATATGTATCAAATTGATTATCTAAATGAAATTCATCAAGATATGTATTAACTACATTTCTTTTACTCATTGATCCACTAGATATAACAATTACACCACTATCACCAAATACTAAATTGTTATTAGCAAATCTAGAATATAAACTTACTCCAAATCCTGCTACAACAACTGCAAGTAATGCATAACTTAATATCTTTCCTGTAATTGTAAGAGCTTTATTCTTATTTTTATTATGTTTTGCATCTTCTCTAGCGAGTTCTAATATGTCTCGATCTTCTTTCCCTGTCTTTATATCTTCAATACTACTTAAGTAATAGTGTCTAAAAAGAAAAGTAAATACTAAACAGAAGCTTACTAAGCAGACAATTGTAACGACAAGAGAAAGAATTTCGATGTTGGACATAGAATTAATTAATTAATAATTATGCAGCTTTCTTTGAAGGTGTGATTTCAACAGAAGCAGTAAAATCAGCACCAATTAAATCTTTGAATGCTTTTAAGTTAGTCTTCATAGTAGCTTCATCCATACTGTCATTTTTTTCTAAATAACCTGGATTATGTCCATTGAATTTACTGCCCCATTTAAAAGAAAATTCAGCAACCACATCAACAGAATATGTATCTTGACTCTTATTAACAGTAAGTTTTGGGTTATTATCAGCGCCATTTTTTGTACCTAAATCAAGAACTAAACTTGATTCCCATTTTCCGGAGTTTTCAGTTGCATTTCCAAAAGGACTAACTACATAGCCATCTTTAACGCTGTCAGCGAATCCTTTGCTTTGACTAAATTTGAAAGTAACTTGATCAACTAAAGTAGTAATATCTACTTTTCCAGTCGTTGATATTTTGAAGTTCAATTTGAAATATAAATCTTCTGTTGTTGCATCGTTGTTTTTAAAAATTTCAATTGCGTCAGCAGGCTTCGTTTTGTAGTTATCAAAAGCTACAGAAAGATCACATCCATCACTCATTGTAGTTGTTACAGAAGTATCTGCAACTTGTCCAATAGTAACATTGATATTTCCTGAATCGATTCCAGTAATACCGTTAATGATCCAGTTAGCAAAACCAACTGATGCTAAAGATACAGCAGATAATGCCATGACTGTTCCTAATACGATTTTTTTAGTTTTAAAATTTTTCATTTGTAGAATCCTCCCTAATTTTTTATTAAATTCGCTTTAAATGAAATTTTTATATTTGCTCCAGTATAAATCTCAGAGAGAACTGTTAATTCAGTTCTTGCTTGATCAAGAGCTCTTAAATACTTCTCTCTCTTTTTTACCTTGCCTTCATAAGTAGTTTCAGCAAGATAATCTTGTTTATACTGATCTAAATAATATTGGTAGAAAGTTTCAGGTCCTCTATTTGAAGCACTTTTTTCATCTTTTAATTTAAAATAATCACCAAAATTAAATCCTAATTCACTTAAATTAATTTGTAATTTCTTGAATCTTTGTAAACTAACGCTATCATAAGCAACAAAATCTGATTTATTAAATGTAGTTTCAGTCATATTTAATTCAAGATATTTGTATGATGTTCCAGGGTTTCTATCAAATAAATCTCCACTAATTGCAGTTACTATATTAGGATCTGCTGTAGCGTCATTTGCTTTTAAAATATTACGTTTTTGCGTAGCATTTTGTGCTTTTCCAGCTGTAACATCCATTGAAATTGTTAATTTATTAGTGATGTTATCAACAAAATCTTCATCAACTAATACATCTACAGTAGATGGAACATCCATATGAGTTTGAGATTTATCACCAGTGATATCAATTAAATCACCTGTTGATGAAGTTGTTTGTTTAGGACCAATTGTGATTTCATTTACTTTAGTCTTAGCAGTTACAATGAGAGTCTCCATTTTGAAATCTTGCATCGTAACACTAGCAGTAATATTTGCTATAGGCTTATCAATTGAAACAATCCACGTTGAAAAGCCAACTCCAAGTAATGAAACTGAAGTTGCACATATCATGAAAAGAACTATTTTATTTTTAAGCCTAAATTTTTTCATTTTAAAATTTATTATTACTATTCACTAAATCCGAAATTGATTGTTAATTTTAATTTTGCATCTTGTAAAGAAGTTTGCATTGCATCTAAGTCACTTTGCACTTGAGAAAGCATACCTAATTTTTTAATTAATTTTGCTTCTTCTGTAATTGATTCTTCTTTATCAACTTCGTCTAATTTTGCTTGGTAGAAATTAGATGGTGTATTATTGCCACTTGCAATAATTCCATTATTTCCATCAACATTTCCAAATAAACTTCCCCAATTAAAAGTAAAGTTCTTTTTTTCTGTTTTTAATTTTAAAATTGAATATCCAGGAACTGTACTCTTATCAATATCAAAACAGCTATTATCAGTGAAAGTATCAAGTGTAATATCTTGTTTTAAGCCTATAAATGTTTTGTCACCGTCGCCTCTTAAGAACTTATCACTTGTATCAATCTTTGTAGAAAGAGATTTTCCAGTTTGATTTGCATCAACTTCTAATTTAAATGTTAAAGATGGTTTTTTCGCAGCATTCTTTTCAGAAATTGCTAATGTGAATTCATTAATTACAATATTTAATTTAGAAGGTTTTGTTTGTTTTACTGTTGTAAAACTAACACCATCTCTTTTATTAATAGCTTCTAATTCACCTAAATTAATACTTGGGTTTTCTTCTGTCGTAACATTGATGTAGCATGTATCTTCTGCATAAGTATCTACATCAACATGTAATGTTTTATCGTCTTGATTTTTAACTAAACCGATTTGCCATTGTGCAAAACCAACCGATGCTAATGAAATTACAGCAGCACCAGCTAGTACACCAAGGATAATCTTATTTTTTCTATTTTTAATCATAATTTTCTCCAAGTTAGCCAATCAAAGATACTGAGATAGTTAATGATTTTTCAATAAAAGCTTTATACATTGTTTCAATTTCTTCGTTAGCTTTTGCTGAAGCGTCTAACAATTTATCAAAAGCAGTGTCTGGGTTACTATAAACATTATTATAGAATACACTTGGTTTTTTAGAGTTGAAGAATGAACCCCATTCCATTTGTCCTTTTAATTTTTCCATTTGAAAATTAAACGTTTCATATGGTTGGTTGCTAGTTGTGTCGGCTTTAACCATATTTTTATTATCTGATTCGAAATCTAATGTAATTTCTTCAGAATAGCTTAAGTAATTATAACTGCCATCTGCATTTGCAGTTCCTCTAGTAGCATCACCTAACTTAACTGATGTAGCATCAACAATGTTATTTGTATTCATAGCAGCTATCTTATTTTCTGTATCACCTTTAGTTGATTTAAGTTCAAATCTTAATTTGCTTGGTTTAGCAACACCAATACCTAGTTTTAAAGAAACGCTATCAAGGCTAAATTTTAATGGAGCTGAATATAAAGCAACACCATCTTTTCCTTTGCCTACACCAACAATATCTGTTACTTTCGTTTTCTTTACTTCTTCAGCTTCACCAATTTGTACTTTAGCATTAGTACCAGCGACAACAGTTAAATATTTAGTATCACTTTGAACGCTATCAATTTTAGTTTTGATTTCAACGTCCATGTTGTCTCTTTGGACACCAACGATCCATGTTGCAAAGCCAACGCTTGTTAAAGCGACACCTGCTAATGCACATATGCCAATTAAAACGTTCTTTTTATTTCTTTTTAACATAATCTTCTATACTCCTTATACATATTAAGAAATGCTTACTTTAACTTTTAAAGTTCCTGTAAGTTTCTTTTTCATATTAATTAATTCATTGTTTGCTTGTTCACAATCATTAAATAATTTAGCTTTTAAATCATTACCTGTTTCATTTCTTGCATTTGATTTTGTGTTATAGAAATTAACAGGTGATAAATTAGTAGTGTCTGCTTCGCCTTGTGCTTTGTTTCCAAAGAATGTTCCCCATTCAAACGAATATGTTTTTACTCTAATTTCATATACATCATAAGTTTTTCCTTCTGGAGTTTCTTTTGTATATGTATCAGCATTTAAAGTAATATCTTTTTTAAATTTAATATATGTATAGTCAGCTTGTTTAGTTCTGTAATGATCATCCATTAAGCAGTCATCAGCTGTTAATTTATTCATAGCATCCGAGTCAACTAATTCAATTGTCATTTTTTTTGGAATTGTTGCACCTTGGCCAACCGAATATTGTAAAGTTTTAAAAGTGAACTTAAGAGCATTTGGATTTACAGTATAAACTGTATCTGTTCCTGAAGTAACTTTTTCAGCAGTAATAATATCCTTATCTTTTTTTTCTTTTCCTTCAGCAGGATAAACATCTTTTTCAGCAATAATGAGAGGATTATTTTCTATAGCCGCTTCTAAATAAACAGATTTGTTAGTACTATTATCAACAATTGCTTGTACATTTAAGGTTTCGTCTTTTTTATCAAGTCCAACAACCCAAGTTGCAAAACCAACAGTTGCAAGTGAAACACCAGCTAAAGCTAAGACAGATGTTAATACGATTTTCTTCTTTTTAAACATAGATTATATTTTCTCCTTAATTATTTACTGTTTTGTAAAGTTAAACTACAAACAACTTTTAAGCTCTTATTATTAAATAAATTTTCCATAGTTGTCATTTCATTAACGACGAAGTCGATGTCATCAGCAGTATTTTCTAATTTAAGTCCATCTTTTCCTGTTTTATAGAGTCCATCATAAAATTCAACTGGTGATACATTATCAAAGAATGATCCCCAATCAAATAATTTGATAGCGTTATTTGAAGTATATGTATATGAGTTTGAAGTTTCAGTTACTGTCCAGCCATTTGTTGCAGTTGATTTTCCTGTATATGTTTTAACTGTTCCTGTGCTTGATGCGTTTGCCCAATCATTAGTTGAACTTAATAAAGGTAATGTGATATTTGCATCTGCATCAATTTTAAAATATTCATAAGTTTTAGCTTTATGAGTCTTTGTATCCGTTTCAACAACAACTTTATTGCTATCAACAGTTGTTGCTTCATGTGTTTTTCCACCTTCTAATTTAAAAGTAGTATCCATTAATTCTTTATAACCAAGTTTAAATTCGATTTTACTAGGTAATTGATTTAATGATTTACCTACTTCAATTTTAATATGTGGTTTAACTTTGAAGTCTGTAGGTTTTCCTTCAGGATTAGAGATAAATTTATCTTCTGCAGATGGACTATTTTCTGAAATAGAAACGTCTTTATCATCGCCACTTTCAAATTTAACAGTTAAGCTAACCATTTGGTTAACTGTACCTTCAACTGTTGTAGATGGATCAATTGTTGTATTTGATTTATTAACACCAACAACCCAAGTAGCAAAACCAGTTGTAAGTAAAGCAACTGCTCCAAAACCTAATAAGCCACTAACAATCCATTTTCTCTTGCTAGTACTCATAACTTTTTTTCTCATAAAAATCCTCCATAATTGAGAAAATAATAAACTTACCTCATAAAGAGATATAATTAACCCTTCTTTAGCCCTATAGAAAAGTGGCGAAAGGAGTCAATTAGTTCAAAATTATTTATGCTACATTTTAACCCATTTTTGTATCTTTTTCCATTTACCTAGGCTTCTACTAGTTTCAAAAACTAGGATATTTAAAAAAGTAACTCCTATTAAAACTCGAAAACCTTTTAAATATCGAATTAAATATCAAACGTTTATAGGTTCTAGGTGAATCATTTCTAAAAATAATGAAGAAATCTTAATA
>SAMEA104315439__coassemble_1232_pt1 | contig 8121 bp, 4 predicted proteins | sample SAMEA104315439__metabat2_low_PE_048 | metagenome-assembled genome bin SAMEA104315439 (sample SAMEA104315439) | gut metagenome | biome: Monkey gut; feature: monkey-associated habitat; material: faeces | place: China | collected 2013 | reverse complement strand
ATATTAGGTGGACTTATTATAGTACTTAGAAAGAGAAAATAGATAATATGAAAAAATACGACATCAAGAATATGACATTAAAAGAAAAGGTAGGCCAGATGATTGGTCTTGCCTTCTCGGGTACTGAATATAGTAAGGAACTTGCTATGCAGGTTGAGGATATAGAAGCAGGTTTAATAATCTATTTTAAGGATAATTGTGGTAATCCTGAACAAATCTATAATCTTAATAAAACAATTAATGAAAAAGCTAAAATTCCCCCATTTATTGCGATCGACCAAGAAGGTGGAATGGTTGCACGTGTTACGGAAGGAATCACACAATCTCCAGGAGCAATGGTGATAGGGGCAACCTCACATTATGATTATGCTTATAAACTAGCATACAATATGGGGGTTGAACTTCGTGATTTAGGCTTTAACTTTAACTTTGCTCCAGTTGGCGATGTTAATAATAATGCGAAAAACCCTGTTATCAATGTTCGTTCGTATTCAGAAAAACCAGATGAAGTTTCAAAATATGTGTATGAAGCAGTTAAAGGCTATAGTGATGCCAGACTAATGACTTCAATTAAACATTTTCCAGGACATGGTGATACAGCAGTTGATTCACACATCGGTCTTCCAAAAGTTGACTTTGATGAAGAAAGATTAAATAGAATGGAACTTGTACCATTTAAGGTAGCAGTAGAAAAAGACTTGCCTGGTATTATGGCTAGTCATGTTCTATATACGAAATATGATAACAAGTACCCTACAACTTTATCAAAGAAAGTTATCACGGGCCTATTAAGAGAAAAACTAGGATTTAAGGGATTAGTCGTTACTGATTCTTTAACGATGTCGGCAGTATTCGATAATTTCTCATTAGAAGATATTGTCCTACATGGTTTTAATTCAGGTTGTGATATCTTGTTGTTATGTGGTGCACGTAATGTTGAAATGCAAAAGAAATTTGCTGATACAGCACTTGAACTTGCTGAAAAAGGTCAAATTCCTCTTGAAATGATTGATGCTTCAGTAGAAAGAATTTTAAAATACAAAGAAATGTACCAAGTTGGCGAAATGCCAGAATCATTTACAAATATTAAAAATGAGTTAGAAGAACCTACTAGAATGGCTTTTGCAAGAAAAGTTATGGATGAAGGAATAACTTTAATTAAGGATGAGAATCATTTATTACCAGTAACAGAAAATGAAAAAATATTAGTAGTTTTTCCTAAAATTAAAGTAGTTACACTTGCTGAAAATGAAGATAATTCATTGAAATCACTTGGTGATTTTATGCCATTTAAAGTTGATAAGTTTTATTCAACACTTGATCCAACTGCTGAAGAAAAAGAACAATTATTAGCAATTTCAAAAGACTATGACAAAATAATTTATTGTAGTTATAATGCTTGTTTTAACCCTACTCAAGCAGATCAAATTAATAGTTTAGATCAAGAAAAATTGATTGTTATTGGTGTTCGTACCCCTTATGATTTGGGCGTATTAAATGCAAAAACTTACCTCATAAGTTATGAAGCAAGCGTGTTAAGCTTTGAGTCACTAGCTAAAGTATTGACAGGAAAAATTAAGGCTCAAGGTAAATGCCCTGTTACATTAAAATAGGAAAGAAGGAAAAGAAAATGAAAGTAATTATTGTAAAAGATTATGACGCTATGAGTGACATGGCAGCGGAAATAATCGCTAATAAAATTAAAGAAAAAAACAATGCAATATTAGGTCTTGCTACAGGAAGCAGTCCTATTGGCACATATCAAAGATTAGTTAAAAAGTATGAAAATGGTGAAATAAGTTTCAAAAATATTACAACTTATAATCTAGATGAATATTGTGGCATTGATCGTACTCATCCTCAAAGTTATTACTATTTTATGCACGATAATCTATTTAATCACGTTGACATTAAAGAAGAAAATGTTCATCTTCCAGTAGCTAATGGTAAAGATTTAAACGCGTGTGCAAAAGAATATAATGATGCATTAAACAAAGTGCACATTGATTTGCAATTATTGGGTATTGGTGGAAATGGACATATCGGTTTTAATGAACCAGGTACATCTTTTGAACAAGAAACATTTGTAGTAGAATTAACTGACAAAACTAGACAAGATAATAAACGTTTCTTCAATAGTATTGATGAAGTTCCAACTCATGCAATGACAATGGGAATTAAAAATATCATGAAGAGTGAAGAAATTTTGATGCTTATTAGCGGTGTAAATAAAGCAGATACTGTTGTAAAACTATTAAGTGGTGAAATCACTGAAGATTTCCCTGCTTCAATTCTACATAAACACCCTAATACAACAGTTATTATTGACCAAGCTGCTTATTCAAAAGTTAAATAATGAAGTAAAGAGTTGCTAGTTGCAGCTCTTTTTTCGGCCCTTTAAATTAGTTTAGGGTTCAATCAATTTGCTCTATAAAAAAGTTTAGGGTTTTAACCTCTTTAAAGAAGTATAGGGTTAAAAAATTTAGTTATTATTGTACATAGTCTCCAAAGTAGACAGTGAGCTAATATAAAATTATTCACTATTTATTTTGGAGTTTTTTTATTATGGAAATGAAAATAAGTAAATAAAAGGAATAAAGCATCTAAATTTAATATTTTAAATATTTTGTGTTTTATGTATAGTATATCCTTTCTAGTGTTTACCTGAAGCAATTAGTAAATTTTTCTTTTATAATGAAAAAATACCAATAAAAAAGTTTAGGGTTACCCTATACTTCTTTATTGGTGTATGCTAACCCTAAACTAATTTATATAATCCTTTTTTCCATATTTTAGTGAAAAAAATATGAAAATAATGAAAAATCAAAAAAATGTTGCTTTTCTTCTTGCAAAGCGTTTTCATTTATGCTATAATATAATCGCAAACGCTTTCAATATATAAAAGGAGGAAAATTATGAAAAAGTTATTTGCTTTATTAAGTACATTCGTACTTACTTTAGCAATCGTTGGACTAGCTGTTAAGGCTCCTGTTGCCGAAGCTGCAGCTGATGACAAATGGACAGTTGACCCAACTCTTGCTGAAGATGAAATCCCTATGTATGAAATGGGTAGTATTTATACTACTTTCCCTAATTTCTATGATAACGCGAAGGAACCTGACCCACTATGGGGCGGACCTGCAAGAATGTATCCATGGAATGAAACTAGACTACGTGTAGCACAATATGATGCAACTGGTGCTGCTACTGGTAAATATTATGCAATTTATTTCTCAGGCTTAACATCAAGTGTTGATGGTAACGGTCTTCCTGCTTCAGGTGCTGGTAACAACATTAATGGTTATGCATATAAGAGAAACGCTAATGAAGATGGCACTGAAGGTGACTATGTATTAGTAGATGGTAATAAAGTTTTAACTACTGTAAGAGCTAAGAGCAATACTTATGAAACTGCAAAAGTTAAATTTAGTTATGGTACTACTCCTATGGATCCATCTCTATCTCACTTAAGATTTAACTTCACTGGTGAAGATATCGCTGTTGATGGTATCGCATTAGCAACTGCAATCGGTGATGCTGGTAACGCCCAAAACTTCTATAACAGAATGTTAGTTATGGATGGACAAGGCCGTATCATTCGTGGTTGTGCTCTTGATGGCTTCTATCTAAAAGCTGGTGCTGAAGGCGCTCCTGAAGATGTATGGGCTCCACAATTCTGCTATGTTGATGGTAAAGTTACTTTCTACGTAGAAGGCGAAACAGTTTGTGATAAAGCTAAAGAACAAGTTAAAGATGAAGAAGGAAATCCTGTATTTGAAGATGATGGTGTAACTCCTGTTATGGTTGAAACTGAAGAACCTAATTTCTTATACAAGAGATTTGTTTGGGAATGGTTCCAAGAAAAACCTACAAATGTTAATACAGCTAGCTGGAAAGCTGAAGGTTGGGATTGCGATTTATGGGACTATGTAATGGACGCTCCTGATGGTGAAGGTTATATCGCTATCGCTTTCATTAACTCTGAAGGTACTAACCATAAGATCAATGATGAAGAAAGAACAATCACTAATACAACTAGAAAAGCTGCTGGTCAAGCTGAACTTGCTGCTGGTGATCATTATCGTGAATGCGTAAGAGAAATGCGTATCCCTGCTGGTGGTGCTACATTTGATTTTGGTTACCTTGACAAAGGTGTTGTTTCAGAAGCTGCTAAATTCAACAATATCGTTCGTGGTGGATTCCTAAGTGGACGTACTCTTAAATCTGTTGAATATAAGACTTACAACTTCTCAACAACTGGATTAAAAGTTCAAGAAAAAGTTATCGATGGTAAATCATATCAATTAATGGATAGAGCTGCTAATTATGTTCAAGTTATGAAAGGCACTAAATTTAACCCTGCTGCAATCATTAACTATCAAGGCTTAGCTTCTGGTTTCCAAGAAGAAGGTAATGTTTTATCTTATACAAAAGACTTAGATAAACTTGAATATTCAATGTATGTATCTAAAAATGATAAGAGTGTTGATGGCGATATGGTAGTTTACAAGTATCCTTATGCTGATAAAGCTGAAATGATCGCTGATTTCGAAAAAGACGTTAAAGCATTCTTCGCTCCTGGTACTGCTGCTGGTGGTGAAGCTGGTAAACACCAAGACTTTACAGTTGCTGGAACAACAGGCGTTGGATGGGATTTCATTTCTACATCTTATAACGCAAAATGTTTCTGGGCAAATGCTGCAAATAGAGCTAAATGGGTATGGATGATTAACTATGTTTCAGGTGTACGTAAAGCTAGTGGTTTAGCTACTACTGCTTGGGATACAATTGATAGTGGATTCACTGCATCTCCTGGTACTTTCAATGCTGAAGTTCAAGCATTCTTAACTGATACTCAATTAAATCCAGGTGCTTGGAATAGAACTTCTGACTACTCAATTAAAGAAAATGCTGAAGGCTTCTTACCAAAAGAAACTAACCAAAAAGCATTCTTAAATTATCAAATTGATACTACTGATGATTCAATTGGTACAATCTATACTGTTAAGTTCGTTGTTAACAACCCTACAGTTAAAGATACAATGGTTATTCACTACGTAGTTGAAGATACATATACTCCAATTATCAAAATTAATGAAGATAAATTATTTATTAATCCTACAATTGGTGCAGATGGTAGAGTTTCAATTCCTACAATTGACCCTATGACATTTGTAACTGCATATGATGGTGCTTATAATGGCAAGACTATTTTAGGTAATGATATTACTCAAGATGTGAAATTCAGCTGTGCTACAATTAAAGAATGGGATAAAGTTACTGAAGGTACTCACCGTGTTGTTGCTACAGTTGCTGCAGATGCTAAACACGTTGCTGAAGTAACATTTGATGTACATGTTCAAGACGTTACTGCTCCATATGTTGATTTCGTTGATTCATTAGTACTTCAATATGGTGCTACATGGAGTCCTGAATTAGTAGTTAAGAAAGCTGTTGACAATGTTGATGGTGACTTAATGGCTAGTACACTTGACTGGTGTGTAGATGAAACTAGTGGTACAAAAGTTAATACAACTAAACCTAACACTTATACTGTTGAAGTATCTGTATGGGATGCTGCTGGTAACTCTGTTAACTCTAAGAAAATTAAAGTTACAGTTCTTCCTCAAGGATTAACTAAAGAAGAATTAGCAAAAGAATTAGACCAAGTTAATAAGAACATTCTTAGTATTTCTGGAAGTCTTCTTGACATTGATGAAAAAGTTGAAGCTCTTCCTACATTAGAAGAAATTTCAGATTCTGTAACAACTATCGTTGATGAAAACGGTGTTGGTGGCGGTGCTGCAAACTGTGCTGCTCCTGCTGCTGCAAAAGTATTTGAATTCTTAGCAGCTGGTTGCTTACTAGTATTCTTACTAAGAAAAAAACACTAATTAATTAACAAGTGAGGGTGGAGGGAAGCTTCCACCTTCTATTAAAGAAAAATGAAAAAAATTATAAAATTAACTGATTATCAAGTCAGCGATGATTTGTACAAATTATGGAATAGAGAATATGGTAAATTATACCCTATCTCAAAGAACCTTTTTGAAAGAAACTTGCTAAATGCTTATGATAAGGCAACTTTAGTCGCTTTAGAAGATGATAAAGTGGTAGGATTTATCATAGGAAAAATTTGGCAAGATGAATATAAGATTGAGAATTATGAGAATCAAGGTTGGATTAGCTTAATATATGTTCATCCTGATTATCGAAGACGTGGAATTGGTTCAGATTTATTAAAAAAAGTAGAAAGCGAATTTGAATTACTAAACAAAAACACAATTAATATTGGCCGTGATTATTCAGACTTTTTTCCGGGCTTACCAATTGAACTTAAAGATTCACTTGATTGGTTTATAAAAAGGGGTTACAATAATCCTGGTTCAACTTTTGATTTAGTATGTAAAAACAAAGGAAAAATGGCCTTGATTAATACCAATAATTACATTTTCCGAGTTGCCACTTTAAAAGATAAAGATGCAATAATGAAGTTTTTAGCTAGAAACTGGCCTGGAAGATGGACTAAAGAAATATTAGATTATTGGAATAATGGAGGTACGGGTAGAGAATGTGTAATTTGTATAGATGGTAATAAAGTTTGTGCTTTTGCTAAACTTGGTTATCCAAATACAAATGAACAACAAATCAGCAACAGCCTTACATGGCGTGATTGTTTTGATGCCCTTGGCGGCATTGGTCCACTTGGTGTCGATAAAGACTATCGAGGCCGTCACTTAGGGTATGATATCGTAGCTTTTGCGAAAAACGTTTTGCTTGACGCAGGAGTTACCGATATAATAATTGATTGGACCAGCCTTATTGATTTCTATCACAAATTTGGTTTTGAAGTATGGAAATCATATTATTATTTAACAAAAAAAATAGAAAAGGAGATTTAAAAAATGAAACTTAAAAAATTATTTTTAGGCTTAGTTGCTATTCTTCTTTGCGTTGCAGTTGTTAGTTGCGGCCCTACTGGTGGTGGGGATGAAAAAAAAGAATATACTATCAAGTATGAACTAGATGGTGGTGTTCTTACCGCAACAGCTCCTACAAAGTATACTGAAGGTAGTGATGTTACAATTCCTACTCCTACAAAAGAAGGTTGGAATTTCAATGCATGGGCAATTGGCTCAAAAACAGGAACTAAATTACGTAACAATGTTCTTCCTGGCAGTACTAAGAAAAATGTAACACTTTATGCCTTATGGCAAAAAGAACAAACATTTACCATTACATATCTTGAAGCTGGTACTGAAAAAGATGAATTCACTAATGTAGTACTTCCTGCTAATGCTCCTAAGACATTTGATAAAAATGGATTAGCTCAATTACCTACTCCTACAAAAGAAAATAAAAACTTTGGTGGATGGTATTCTGATAAAGAACTTAGCGTAAGAGTAACAGCTATTCTTGCTGGCACTGCCGAAGACGTTACATTATATGCACGTTGGGAAAACTTACCTTCTGGTGTTACTCATAATATTACTTATGATGCTGTAGGCGGTACACTTCCTACTGATGCACCTGTAACATTTGATGAAGCAGTTGGTCTATGGGAATTACCAGTTCCAACAAAAGAAGGTCACAAATTTGTTGGTTGGGATAAACAACATATTACTGCTGGCACTAAAGAAGATGTTACATTAACAGCAATTTGGGAAAAAGTTTCTTTCTACAAAATTACTTATATAGTTAATGGTGGAAAACTTCCTGCTGATGCACCTACAACATTTGAAGGCGGCGTAGGCGTTGCACTTGTTGATGCTATTTCTGATGATCCTGAAAAAGAATTCATAAGATGGGAAGATGAAAAAGGTAATGTTTACGATAGAGTTAACCCTAACGTTTTTAAAGATATTACTTTAATCGCTGTATTTGGTAAAAATGATAAAACTTATTTACCTAAGTGGACATTAAATCAAATTGGTTTCCAAGGTAAAGGTATGACTTATGAAATTAAAGTTCTTCCTGTTACTGAATATGATCCATTTGATCCTGCTTATACTGGTTCACAAAAAGACATTAAACAACAACATCAAAGAAAAGTTGAAGCTGCATATGATATTATTATCAAGTATACAGCTTGGGAAGATTCAGCTCCTTGGGGACCTGAAC
>SAMEA104315439__coassemble_1178_pt1 | contig 8339 bp, 7 predicted proteins | sample SAMEA104315439__metabat2_low_PE_048 | metagenome-assembled genome bin SAMEA104315439 (sample SAMEA104315439) | gut metagenome | biome: Monkey gut; feature: monkey-associated habitat; material: faeces | place: China | collected 2013 | reverse complement strand
ATAGGAGGAAAAAACAATGAGTGAAGAAAATAACAATCAAACATATGAAGAAACACCAAAGATGAAAGATGCTGCTTTACAAAGGGAAATATTAATATTGTCTTCTTTGATAAACAAATTATTATTGATGCAAAATCAACTAATCGATTTGGAATTATGTATTAAAATTATATAAATAAAGTGTTAAATAACAAAAGTAATTATATTTTAGAAAGGTAGAATAGTATTATGGACAAAAGAATTATAGGAAAATGGAAAGGTAAAGCCTTTGGAGAAATTATAGATGTGATTAGTGATAACCCTTTAAAAATGAAAATGTCATTTGACTCAACAGGTCATTTTAATGTCACACCTAACTGTGTTTATGAAAAAGATGGATATCTTTGTTATGAGATTAATGATGAAGCTAATAGAATGGTTTTTCATATAAAATATAATGATGATAAACTTGAAGGCTATTATACATTTGAGAAAAATCAAATTGATACAACTTATGAAAGAATAAGTAACGTTCCTGATGATAAACCATATGAATATAACCCACAAATGATAATAGTTCCGGGAACAAATAAATCGAGAATAGAAATTTTAAAGGAATATTCAAAATATGATAGAAGTATAAAATATGATATTGTTAATACATTTGTTTTAAATGGTGAAGTTCCTGAAATTTTAAACAAATATAACTACGATAATTATATTAAAAATCTAAATAACAAAGATGACAAAATTGTTTTTTCTCTTTTTGATTTTGTGTGTGATAATTTTAAACATAATGGGGCAATAGGATTAAGTAACGGAAGAACAATTACGGATATTATAAAATTTTGTGAAGAACATAATCAAAAAACCAATTGTCGTGGTTTAGCAATTCTTCTTTCATCAATTCTCAGGTTAAATGGAATAAAAGCCCAACATATTACTTGTATGCCTTATGAAGATCCGTTTAGTGATTGCCACGTTGTAGTTGATTGCTTACTACCTTCTGGAAAAAGAGTAATGCTCGACCCTACTTATCATTTATATCTAAAAGATGAAAATGGCGAATATGTTTCACTACCACATCTACGCGAAATGTTAATTGCTGGTGAATCGTTATTCCTAAATGTAGAAGCAAATTATAATGGTAATGAATATAGTATCAAAGAATATATCGGATATATGATTAAAAATACTTTTCGCTTCTCTCGCTTTACTCTAGCAAAAGAAGGCATAGATAGTTCAAATGAACAATCTAAATATCTTGAATTAATACCAACGCGTTATAATCAAGAAGAGCAAAGTAATAACAAAAAGAGATATTTAGTTTTAAATGATGAAGAATTTTGGAAAATGTAAATTTAAAATGTTATTTACAAAATAGGTAAGCATAGGAGAAAGTGGTATGAAAAGTCAAAGGCATCAAAAACTCTATGATCATTATATAAGCATATTTAATCAATCACCTATATTTAGTATGAAACTTAAAAAGAATGTGTTACCAAGCGATATGAAACCAGTAATTACTTATGTTTTCGAACCAAGTGATGAAATGCCATTTTGGAAACTTTGCACAATTGGCTCAAGTGATTATTTAATGCCAGAACGTGACATAGGGTGGGGTAGAAAAGCTAATCGGCGTAATGAATATGTGATGTTTATATCACCTGAAGTACCAGTTAATCAAACTAGTACTGAATGGCTTTTTCTAAACTCTTTGCTTTGGTCTACGGCTGAATATGCTTATAATGAAAAAGATAACATTACTGTATCTGATACAATTGATATGGGACTAAAAGGAAAATATTGTGGGGTAGTATTGCTATTACCAGAAATATTAAAATCACCACGTATAGTTAAATGTTTTACCTCAAAACATCAATACATTAGTATATTTCAAGTAATGCCAATAACTAAAGAATTACTAAATAAGAAACTTCGTAAAGGTAATATGGGGATTTACTGGCTGATGGAACAATTTTATACTCATGATGATGACTATAAAGTAATAGCCTCAAAACCTCTTACCACCCTATAATTAAGTTCGAAATTTATTTATGTTTACATGAGGTTAGTAATATGATTGATTTGAATCAAAAAATAGGAAAATACAAACAATTAGCAATAAAAGAGCCTAAATATTATGTTTCAATTGGTGATTTATATACAGATGAAGCTGATTTTAAAAATGCGATAGTATATTACCAAAAAGCTATTGATAATGGTTTTTTAGCATACGCTGCTCTTGGTGATTGTTTTGATTACAAACATGAATATAAAAAATCTTTTGATAATTATATTAAAGGCACACAAAAAGGCGAAGTGGAGTGTTTTGAAAAAGTAGCATATTGTTATTATAATGGCCACCATGTAAATGAAGACATAGAAAAAGCAATAGAATACTACACAAAAGGATCTACCCTAGGTTCAGCACGGGCATCAAGAAGCCTTGGCGATTTGTATTATTTTGATATGCCAGTTAAAAAATCAAGACTTGACAACATTAATAAAGCTTTAGAGTTTTATGAACGAGCTTTTTATTTAGGTGATATTAAAATAGCCAAGAAAATAGGTTTCATATATTTAAATGATGAAGATTTATCTAATATACCTTTAGCAATAGAGTGGTATGAAAAAGGTTTAAGTCTTGGTGATAACTCCCTTAACTTTGATTTAGCCTATGTATATTTAAATGATAGGTTTCTTCCCCATGATTACGAGAAAGGTTTGGCATATCTTAATGATGGTGTAGAACACAGTGATCCCGACAGTCTTTATTTACAAGCAAGAATTTATGAAGTAGGAATGTATGGTGTTGAGCCTAATCAAAAAAAGTATATATACTACCTTAAAAAAGCCGCAAAACTTTATCAAGATGATGCTTTACTTGATCTTGGATATTACTATTACAATAAAGGAAAATATGATGACGCCCTTGATTGCTTTGCGTTATGCGAACTAGATTATGTTGGTGTTTACTGGTGTATTGCGACCATTTATGAAACTAAAAAGTCTGATTATAAAAATGCCCTTTTCTATTATCAAATGGCAATGGAAATGGATTTTCCTGATGCTATTGAAAGAATCGCGGAAGCATACTTAGGTGATGAACTTGGACTTGAAAAAGATGAAAAAATGGCTCTAAAACTTTTTAAGAAGGCCGCAAAACTAGGGAATGCAGCTGCCCAATATAATCTTGGTATGGCATATGCGTGCGGGTACTACGGACTATCTACTGATAGAAACAAGGCTTTATACTGGTTAAGAAAGAGTGCTAGGGGAGAAAATCCTATGGCCTGTTTACAACTTGGACTATATTATTTCTATACTGTAAAAACTGAAGAAGCTTATAAAAAAGCTTTTGAGTTATTTGTAGATGCTTACAATTATGGTGAAGAAGAAGCAATCATCAATATAGGACTTTGTTATTTACAAGGCTGTGGTATCCAAGAAAATAAAAAAGAAGCTTTAAAATGCTTTAAGGAAGCAGTTAAAAAAACTAATTCTGAAGTTGCATACTATAATCTTGGAATATGTTATGAAAATGGATATGGCGTAAGAAAAGATTACAAGAAAGCAATAGAAATGTATGGAAAAGCAACCGAAAATGGAGAGTATGAGGGATTAGAAGCGATAAAAAGAGTTTACTTAAAAATGAATGATAATCCTTCACATCATACTAGATAATAAGCATGGTTAATATGTTGTAAACATTAAAAAAAATTAAAAAGCTAGAATTGATTTAGCACAATATGAAACTGAAGAGTAAGAATTAATTTCTTATTCTTTTACTATATTTAATTATAAGTTATTTTACCTTGCATATAATGGTGATAAATGAATTACTAGTTTAAAAAATAAAATAATGTGATTTAATAAATTGTTATTAAATTCATAATGTGCTATAATAAGTATATATAATAAGAAAGTGGTGAAAATAATGTTATTTCAACTCTTAAATATAACAAAACTAGGTATCGCAACACTATTACCGGTTTTCACTTCTATTTTAGTTTACCTTTTAGAAAAAAAAACAAATTTTAGTAAAATTACATATTGGAGAAAACAAATATTAATTGGTTTAATTTTTGGTGTAGTAGCATGTCTCGCAACTGAATTTGGAATTCAAATTAATGGTGCGACAATTAATGTTAGAAATGCAGCCCCACTAGCAAGTGCTTTATTATTTGGTGGACCATCAGGCATTATTGCGGGAGTTATAGGCGGATTATACCGATTTTTCGCAACATACTGGGGAGCAGGACAGTTTAGTCAAGTAGCTTGTACAATTGGTTGTATTTTGGCAGGTTTAATTGGCGCCTTTGCGAGAAAGTATTTGTTTGATAATAAAAAAGCTCCATGGGTAGCAGGCATTGCGATTGCGGCAACATCAGAAACATTACACATGTTATTAATATTTATAACAAAAATGGATAATGTATATTTCTCATATGAAGTTGTTGAAGCTTGTGCTGTCGCTATGATTATATGTAACTCTATTTCGGTAATGCTTTCTTTATTAATTGTTTCATTAATTGGTAAAGAAAAAACTGAAAGAAAAAGAGGAAAACAAATTGCTCAAGTATTTCAATTTCTTTTGATGATATGCGTAATTGTTGCCTTTTTCGCAACCACAATTTTTACATATTCACTTCAAACTCGTATTGCTTATGCTGAAGTAGATAATATTTTAAAACTAAATCTTGAAGATGTTAAAAAAGATGTTCAAGAATATTCCGATGATAATTTATTAAAACTAACTAAACTTATCGCAACAGAAGTTACTAAAGAAACGCCAACTGAAGAGTTAAAACAATTATTAGATAATGGTCAATACACTGTTGCTGAAATAAACATAATTGATGAAAATGGAATAGTTATTAAAAGTACAAATGGTAAATTTATTAATTTTGATATGAATTCAGGTGATCAATCTCGAGAATTTATGTGCTTGTTAAATGGCAAAAAAGAGTATGTTCAAAAGTACCAGCCCCTTGCCATTAATCCTTCAATATCTCGTAAGTATGCTGGAGTTGCATTTGCTGATGGTGGATTTTTACAAGTAGGATATGATGCCAAGCAATTTCAAACAGCTCTAGCAAGTGAAATCATTACATCAGTAAGAAATAGACACATAGGCCAAAATGGAACAATTATAGTATGTGATGAAGAACTAAATGTGCTAAATAAAGATTATCTAGATAATACTGATTCAACATTTAATAAAAAGAGTTTAAACTCAATGAATTTAACACCATATAAGAGATTTAACACAGAAATAGGAAATACAAAAGTTTATTTCATGTATACAGCTACTGAAGGATTCTATATCGCCGCATACATGCCTGTGACAGAAGCTTTATTTTCAAGAAATATTGCGGTTACAATCCTTGCCTTTATGGAAGTTATTGTATATGCTGCTTTATTCGCGTTAATATATTATTTATTAAAACGCTTAATTGTTGATAATATTCATAGAATAAATAGTTCACTAGGTCAAATTACAAATGGTGATTTATCAGTCTATGTAAATGTCCGCGAAAACATTGAGTTTGCTTCATTATCAGATGATATAAACGCAACAGTAGATACATTAAAAGGATACATCACTGAAGCTGAAAATAGAATAGACAGAGAACTAGAGTTTGCAAGACAAATTCAAAAATCTTCATTACCTTCAGTTTTTCCACCATATCCTGAACATAAAGAATTTGATATTTATGCATCTATGGATGCCGCGAAAGAAGTAGGAGGAGATTTCTATGATTTCTTCTTAACCGATAAGAACCACTTAGCTATTTTGGTTGCGGATGTATCTGGAAAAGGTATTCCAGCCGCATTATTTATGATGCGTGCTAAAACATTAATTAAAAATCTTTGTGAAAGTGGTAAAAGTGTTGATGAAGTTTTAACGCTTGCTAATAAAGCTTTATGTGAAAATAATGATGCAGAAATGTTTGTAACGGCTTGGCTTGGTGTAATTAACTTAGATACACTAGTATTAGAGTATGCAAATGCGGGACATAATCCACCATTAATTAAGATAGGCGATAAATTTGAATATTTAAGAACTAAGCCCAACTTTATTCTCGCTGGTTTATCAATGAGTAAATATAAAAAACATGAAATAGAGTTAAAAGTAGGTTCACAAATATTCTTATATACCGATGGCGTAACCGAAGCTGCTGATAGTACAAATAAACTATATGGAGAAGCTAGATTAATAGAAACGATAAATAAAGAAGATTTATCACCAGAATCACTGTGCAATATGATTAAAACTGATATTAAAGATTTTGTTAAAGATGCTGAACAATCAGATGATATAACGATGCTTTCGGTTAGAATTAATAGGGTAGATGAAACTGAAAAAATAGAATTAACCCCTAATGTAGAGTCAATAGTAAAAGCTAATGATTTTTTTACACAAACTTTAGAAAAATGGGAAACCAACATGAAAACCACCAATAAAGTAATGCTAGCTCTAGATGAAATTTATTCCAACATAGTTTATTATAGTAAGGCAACACTTGCTAATTTAATTCTTATAAAAAAAGAAGAAGGTATTGAAATTATTTTTGAAGATAATGGCTTACCTTATGATCCGACTCTAAATAAAGATCCTGACGTAACCTTAGGGGCAGAAGAGAGAAAAATAGGGGGATTAGGAATTTATATGGTCAAAAAAATTGCGGATACAGTTGAATACAAATATGATAATAAAAATATCTTAAAAGTATTTATAAAGTATTAATTAATGACTATACAAAAACCAACATTGTATTTTTAAAAAGAAGGAGACTAAAATGCAAATACGTATAGAAGTAAAAAATAATCTTACATATGTTTATATAGATGGAATTATTAATTCCACAAACGCCAATGAATTTTCTGATAAAATTAAAGATGAACCAAAAGGTACAGATGGATTAGTTTTAGATTGTGAAAAACTAGAATACATCTCAAGTGCTGGTTTAAGAGTAATACTAAGTGCTAAAAAAAGATGTGGCGATAAAACATTTAAAGTTATTAATGTAAATAGCGAAGTAATGGAGGTGTTTGAAGTCACAGGCTTTGATGAAATTATGGATATTACACAAGCTAATAAAAAAATCAGTGTTGAAGGCTGTGATATTATTGGCCGTGGTAATTGTGGTGAATGTTACCGTATTGATGATGAAACTATAATTAAGTTATATTACGGCAATACTGATATTAGCGTAATTGAACATGAAAAAGCTCTTTCCAAAAAAGCCTTTGTTATGGGTATTCCCACCGCAATATCCTATGATATTGTTGAAGCAGATGGCAGAATTGGAGTTGTCTATGAATTAATTAAATCAAAGACCCTTGCTGAACTAATGAGAACTGACCCTGATAATTTAGATAAATATATCAAGATGTATGCAGATATCTGTAAGAGTATTCATGCAATTCACACTGATGATCCAGATATTCCATCATTCAAAGATTTAAATAAAGAAGACATTAAACTTGTTACCGGAATTACTGATGAAGAAAGAGATTTACTAAACAAATTTGTTGATATGATACCAGATGGTAATTCTTGTATACATGGTGATTTAAATGTTAACAACATTATGGTCCAAGATGGTGAATGCTGTTTAATTGATATGGGTGAATTTGGAAAAGGTATACCAATGTTTGATATATCCCGTATAGTATTTTCAATGGAATGTTTAAATACTAAACCAAATGAATTTAACGCATTCTACAAAATGTCTTCAGAAATGGTAATATACATTTTTAAAGGATTTTTAAAAGAGTATTATGGTACATCTGATATTAATGAAATCCTTAAAATAGATGGTGATGCTAAATGGATGTATCCACTTGCTTGGTTTAGATGCGTAACTGCAGTTCTTAGAGAACACATCTGGCCAGAAAATATGAGACAATTTGCTTTAGGAATATTAAGGAATACTCTAGTACCATTTATTAAAAGTAAGTTAAATTAGGAGAAAAATATGAACTTATCGATAGAAATAAATGAAAACAACAATTCTGAAATTAAATTAATTGGTCGTTTAGATACTATCACCGCAACTGATTTTGAAAAAAAATTAGAACAAATTATTCCAACAGTTGATATGCTAACAATTAACTGCGAAGATTTAGTTTACATATCATCAGCAGGACTTAGAGTAATTCTAAAAACGTATAAAATGTTAGCTAGTAAAAAAGGATTAATTTTAACTAATGTTTCTGATGAAGTAAGAGAAGTTTTCGAAATAACTGGCTTTTCTGATTTTCTAACAATCAATTGAGGTAATATCTAAAAAGGGACTAGATAGAATTCGTTGGGGTTTTTAAAAATCCTATAGAATTTATTGGGGTCT
>SAMEA104315439__coassemble_1105_pt1 | contig 8751 bp, 8 predicted proteins | sample SAMEA104315439__metabat2_low_PE_048 | metagenome-assembled genome bin SAMEA104315439 (sample SAMEA104315439) | gut metagenome | biome: Monkey gut; feature: monkey-associated habitat; material: faeces | place: China | collected 2013 | reverse complement strand
CAAGCAAAGCTATTAAGATTAGTGAAGATAAATATTTAACAGATGCAAATGGTAACTATATTGAAACCGTTGATATGAGTAATTCTACATTTAAAGTTCCATTTACTGGTACTTCTTGCTATGCAGTATTAAATACTGAAAATGGTAAGAATGGTATTAACTCAGAAATTATCATGCACATTCTTCACGACTTAGTTGCAGGTCTTGGTAAAGATCCTAACAACACAGTTAACTTATCAACTGAAGAAGCATACCGTAACTCTCTAGAACTTAAACTAGACCGTGCAATCGATATCGAAGTTATCATGTCTTGTCAAGATAATACTTACTTTGAATTAATGGAATTATTATCAATGACAGTTGGTGGTGGCTCACACTTCGGTGATGGTGCATTCTGGCCTCTAGCTGCATCAATCGTTAAGAAGACTGACTCTCCAGTTACAGCCCTTAACGAAGTACTTAAGAAGTACAAAGACGCTATGAAAGAGTTAGGTTATAACATTCAATAATCTAAAAATGAGAACTCAAGCCTTAGGGTTTGAGTTTTTTTTTCGTTTGTGCTATAATAAATAAATGAAAGGATGTTAGTTTAATAGTATGAGTACAACAGATTATGATAAAAAGATAAATTCTAAACCATATCGGTTTTTTGATTGGGTTTATAAATTATTAATAATGAACATTTTAACGTTGGTTTTTGTTCTTTTGGTGTTTACGGCCTTACCAGCAATTACTGCGATGAACGCGACTATCAAATATGATATGGGTGAAACTAACATATTTAAAAGTTATTTTAGCAATTTTAAGTATTACTTTTGGAAAGCATTTGGAATTGATATAATTCTTTTAGTGGTAATTGGAGTAGTTGGCTTTGCTTTCTATTTTTATTCTTATGCTGTGCCTCAAGATGATGCTCATAAGGTTATTTTTCAACTTGGTATTGCGGTAATGATAATTTTGGGAGTTGTGCTTGTTATGTTGAGCGTACACATACCTTTAATTATGATTACTTTTGAAAGTTTAACAATTGGTGAAATTATCAAGACATCGTTTTATATATCATTTAGATATTTTGTTACAACATTAATTCTTTTTGGAATGTTTATTTTGAAAATAATTGGTTGTATCGCGGCACCAATTTGGCTGTTATTTGGTATAAGTTTACCAACTCTTTTAGGCATTAAGTTAACAGCAGGAGTATATTATAAATTTGAACAAATTGATTTAGAAAAAATTATGCATATGGCGGAGGAAGATGAAAATGAGTAAAGTAATATTAGGTATTGAAAATATCGATAAATATAAAAAATTATTTAAAGGAAAAAGAGTAGGATTAATAACTAATCCTACAGGGATTGATAGCAATTTTAAATCGAGCATTGATATATTAAAAGAAAAAACTAACCTAGTTGCATTATTTTCACCTGAACATGGAATTAGAGCTAGTATTCAAGCTGGTCAAAGATTAGATACGTATGTGGATGAGGAAACAGGAATCACCGTATATAGTTTGTATGGTGCCACTAAAAAACCATCAAAAGAAATTATGGATAAAATTGATATTATTGCGATTGATATTCAGGACAATGGCTCAAGATATTATACTTTCATTTATACGATGGCCTATTGTATGCAAGCATGTGCTGAATATGGTAAAACTTTTGTAGTGTTTGATCGACCAAATCCAATAAATGGGGAACAAGTAGAAGGAAATAAACTAGATACTAGTAAATATCGTTCGTTTGTTGGCTATTATGAAATGCCTCAACGCCATGGCCTTACAATGGGAGAACTTGCATTACTATTTAATAATGAATATGGAATTGGATGTGATTTAAGAATTGTTCCTATGACTAACTGGGAAAGATGGATGGATTTTGAAGATACTGGTCTTCCTTGGGTAATCCCAACTCCTAATCTTCCAACTATTGCCTCAGCCTATGCGTATAATGCAACATGTATATTTGAAGGTACTAATGTTTCTGAAGGAAGAGGTACAACTACTCCATTTGAAATAATTGGTGCGCCATGGTTAAAGTCAGAACAATTATCAAGAGAATTAAATTCATTAAATATTGAAGGAGTATTCTTTAGACCACAATACTATACACCAACTTTTTCAAAATATAAAGGTGAACTATGTGGTGGAGTATTTGTCCATATCACTGATCGCCATAAATTTAATGGTGTTAATTGTAGTTTTATAGTGTTAGATTACATAAGAAAACACTACCAAGAAGAATTTAAAATTAACCCACCATATAAGGTTGGTAGTCCATCGCTATTTGAATTTGAAGCAGGTTCAGATTTATTTATCAAACAAGAATGCCCAATAGAAGAACAACTTAAAGTATTAAATAGAGATGCAGAAGAATTTAGAGAAATTAGAAAGAAATATTTAATATATTAGAGGGGACAATATGTTTAAAAAAGGTTTGTCAATATACACAGGACTTAGTGATTACCCAATCGAAAAGAATTTAGAATATTTAAAACTCGCAAAAGAACTTGGTTATGAATTCTTATTTTCTTCGGCTCACATAAATGAAGCAACTCAAGCCTTTACTGATTTACAATTAATCATCAATATTGCTTATGAGTATGGGATAAAACTATCACTTGATATATCAAAACCTGCAATGAGCAAATTTAAAGATTTTGATCATTTATATGCTTTAAGATTAGATTATGGTTTTACTCATGAAGAAATAGTTGAAATGTCTAATACCAAAAACTATAAAGTCGAATTAAATGCTTCAACCCTTAAAGCAGAAGATTTGGAAAAATTAATTATGATGGGATTGAATCCTAAAAATGTAAGAGCAAGTTTTAATTTCTATCCTAAACTTTATACGGGACATGATATGGAATTTGTGAAAAATAAGATTAAATTGTTTAAAAAGTATGGTATTTCAATATTAATATTTATACCTTCACATAAAGGTATGCGTCCACCAATGTATGAAGGACTTCCAACAATTGAAGCCCATCGTACAATGAATCTTGAAGTTGTTATAGAAGATTTAAAAGCCTTAGGCGTTGATGAAATTGCTTTTGGTGATGCTTATGCTAGTAAAGAAGAACTAGAACTTTTAAGTAAACATCAAACAGATTATTTAATTTTACCATTTGAAAAAGAAATGGGACTACCTGATTCATTACTAGAACATTTGAAGGGAACTTTCCAAATACGTAGAGATTATAATGATTTGATGCTTAGAAGTACAAGCTCAAGAGGTGGTGTAGCAATTCCTTCTTTCAATACAATAGAACGATTGAAAAACAGTGTTACCATTGATAATGATCAATTTTTAAGATATCGTGGTGAAATTAATATCATAACATCACCACTGCCTAAAGATGATAGAACTAATGTTGTTGGAAGAGTAAGCCTTACAGAAAACATGATTACAGCCTTAAAAAGGGGCCAAAAATTCATTTTTGGAGTGGAAGTTAATGATTAACTATCTAATAGGAATTGATGGTGGAGGAACAAAAACTGAAATTGCTGCAATCACTTGTGATGGCAAGATAATTGAAAAAGTAGTTACAGGACCTGGCTCTGCCGCAGTTGTTTCAGAAAAGCAAGTTTGGAATGATATTGAACAAGGAATAGAAAAAACAATTGAAAAGATAGATAATACAAAATATCAACTAGTAGCAATCCAAATGGGACTTAGTGCTTATAGTATTTTGGAAGAAAAAGAAAATATTATTTTAAAACTTCAAAGAAAACATGATGTGAATGTTTATATAGATAGTGATACTGTAATTGCCTTACACAGTGTTTTGAAGGATAATTATCACCAAGGTGTTGTGGTTGTTGCCGGAACAGGTGTGGCAATATATGGTGAAAATAAAAATGAAATTGCTTTAATAGGCGGATGGGGACATATAATTAGGGAACTTGGTAGTAGTTATGCGGCAGTGCATCATTTTGCCCTTAAAATAATCGATAACATGGAAGATGGAATACCTCTTTCTCCACTTGAAGAAGATTTCTTAAAACTTCTTAAAAGTCAAAACATAAAGGACTTAAAGCATTTATTTTATTTTCACTCTAAAACTGAAATTGCTTCTTTTGTTACATTCTTAAAGAATAAAGCATTAGAGGGAAATCTTGAGGCAAAAGAAGTTTTAAGACTAGAGGGTGAGTATTTAGGAATTCAAGTTTTAAAAGCTATCATAAAACTAAACTTAACAAACGATTTTGTGATTGGCCTTCGTGGTGGTTTTGTTCAAAAAGACAGCAAAGATATAGTTGATGGTTTTAGAACCGTAATGAGAAAGAACAATATTAATGCATTAGTTATTGATGATGATAGTGACCCTGTAATGGGATGTTACTATCTTCTTAAAAATAAAAATAGAATATAGGTGAAAAAATGCTAGCAATTGGATTAATGAGTGGAACATCACTTGATGGTGTTGATGCAAGTCTTGTGGAAATTACTTGTGTTGGTACAAAAACTGAATATTTGGAAAAAAATTTTGTGTTTGTCCCATATACTGAAAAGCTAAAAGCAAAAATTCTTGAAGTATCTAGGTTAAATACTTCAAATGTTCAAAAAATTTGTAGCTTGAATTTTGAACTTGGTTATATATATAAGGAAGCAGTTGATGAATTATTAAAAACATCAAAAATAGACATATCAAATATTACTTTTATCGCAATGCATGGTCAAACTATTTGGCATAATCCTGACAAAAGAGATGGATATTATTCATCAACTCTTCAAATAGGAGAACCAAGTGTTGTAGCATATGCTTTCAACAAACTTGTTATCAGCAATTTTAGGACTATGGATATGGCGGCAGGTGGTAGTGGAGCTCCACTTGTACCTTTCGTTAATTATATTTTGCATAAAAGTGATACTCAAAGTATTGCCCTTCAAAACATTGGTGGTATTAGTAATGTTACGTACATTAGAAAAGGTGCCACAATTGATGATGTTATTGCCTTTGATACAGGACCTGGCAATATGCTTATTGATCAAGCTATGCGAAAACTTTATAATAAAGAATATGATGAAAATGGCAATATCGCTTTGAGTGGTAGGGTTAATGAAAAAGTGCTTGACTACTTAATGCAAGACGAATATTTAAAACGTTCGCTACCAAAATCAACTGGTCGAGAAAAATATAATGACACATTTTTACAAGTAATTTTGGATAAGATGCCAAATGTTTCTAAGAATGATATTATAACAACAATCACTGCATATACAGCTGATACAATAGCTTATGCATACCAGAAATTTTGCCCAGACATTGACAAAATAGTTTTATCTGGTGGTGGGGCACGCAACAAATATATCGTCAAACGATTAAAAGAAAAAATGAATGTCGAAATTGAAATTAGTGAAAAAAGCGATTCATATGAAGCCTTCTGTTTTGCTGTGTTAGGTTATCATACTTACATGCATAAACCTTCAAACATGAAGTGTGTTACAGGAGCAAATAAAAACGTTATATTGGGTAATTTTACTTATCCACCAAGAGAGGAAGCATAAAATGGAAACAAATGTAGATGTAAAAAAAATCTCCACAGAATCAAGAAATCAAAATACTAAAAATATTGATTTGTTATCTACTAAAGAGATGTTGCAAAAAATAAATGATGAAGATAAAACAGTCCCATATGCCGTAGAAAAAGCAATTGATAATATTGCGAAAGTTGTAGATAAGGTAGTTGAACAAATTGAAAAAGGTGGACGCCTAATTTATATTGGGGCAGGTACTAGCGGACGCCTTGGCGTTTTGGATGCGGCTGAATGCCCACCAACATATGGAGTAAGTACGGATACAGTTATTGGCTTAATGGCTGGGGGAATGAAAGCAACAACTTTTGCGGTTGAAGGTGCTGAAGATAGAAAAGACTTTGCGGTTGAAGACTTAGAAAATGTCAAACTTACAGCAAATGATGTTGTAATTGGTATTGCAGCAAGTGGTAGAACCCCATATGTTATTGGTGGAATTGAATATGCCAAAAAAGTTGGGGCGTTTACTTCATGCATTACAACTAGTGCAGGAAGTGTTCTTGCAAGTATGGTAGATGTGCCAATTGAAGCAGTAACTGGCGCTGAAGTAATCAATGGTTCAACAAGAATGAAGTCAGGAACTGCACAAAAACTTATATGCAATATGATTACTACAACTACATTTATTAAACTTGGCAAGGTATACGAAAATATGATGATAGATCTTCAAGCCACAAATGAAAAGTTAGTGGCTAGAGCTCTTAATATTATTATGGAACTAACCGGTTATTCAAAAGAAGAAGCAAACGCCAAACTAAATGAGTATGAAACTGTCAAAAAAGTATTAATCAACTACTTTACTGGTTGCACGGATAACACTGTAATTGATGATATATTAGAAAAAGTACATGGTAATATTCGTAAAGCAATAAAAGAATTAGGTGAGAAATAATGAAAATAGAATATCAAGAATTAGATACTAAAAGAGGAAAACTTAGAGGACTTCTAACAACTCCTAATACGGAAATTAAAAATATTATTGTTATGTTTCATGGCTATACTGGACATAAAAATGAAAATGGCTTTTTATTTAAGCAAATAACAAAAAGATGCGTTGAAATAGGGTATGCAACTCTTAGATTTGATTTTTATGGTAGTGGCGATAGCGATGGTGAATTTAGTGATATGACTTTTTTAACTGAAGTAGAAGATGGAAGGCAAATTATTGAATATGCCTATCACCTAAATAATGATAAACCAATTGTTCTTTTAGGATTTTCAATGGGGGGGGCAGTAGCTGGCTTTCTATCTTACGAATGTCAAGAAAAAATAGAAAAATTAATTCTTCTTTCACCAGCAGGATGCATGGACATGTTGGCTAATAACACATTTAAAACTTATGATGATTCAGTTGATAAAGTTGATTTAGGCGGTTATTATGTCAGTAAAGCCTTTGTTGATAGTTTTAATGGTATAAATTTATACAACAACGTTGATAAGTTTTTAAAACCAGTTTTGGTTGTTCATGGTGAAAAAGATATGTCAGTCCCAATTGAATATGGCAGAAAATATGCAAAGATGTACCCTCATAGTATGTTTTATGTGATTAATGGTTCACCACATTGTTACACTAAAGTAGAATACCGTAGGGAAGTTCAAGACCATATTATTGATTTTTTAAAATAATATGGTAATTAGTTTTTAATAAATAAAAGAAACTGCGCAATTTGTATACACAGTTTCTTTTATTTATATTTTATATAAATATTATTTTCTACCTAGTCCCATTTTTCTCTTTACTTTGCTTACCATTTTACGTGCTAGCATTGAAGCTTTTTCTCTTCCATCATCTAATATATGGTCAATTTCATCACTGTTTAATAATTCATTATAACGCTTTTGGATTGGTTCTAGCATATTAACGACAGCTTCCGCAACATCTTTCTTAAATTCACCATAGCCACGTCCTACATACTCTTGTTCTAAATCTTTAATATCTTTATTTGATGCGGCACTTAAAATAGTCAATAAATTGGAAACACCAGGTTTATTAACAGGATCGTACTTAATGATGCCATCACTATCAGTTACAGCACTAGCAATTTTCTTTCTAATTACATTTGGTTCATCAAGTAAGAAAATGCATGCTTTATCAATAGGATCTGATTTTGACATTTTCTTCGTAGGTTCTTGTAAAGACATAATTTTTGCTGCACCATTCTTAGGAATTAATGGTTCAGGAAGCTTAAATGTTTCTGAATATCTACTATTAAAACGTTGAGCTAAATCTCTTGTAAGTTCTAGATGTTGCTTTTGATCTTCACCTACAGGAACGGCATCAGCATTATATAATAAGATATCAGCAGCCATTAATACTGGATAAGTAAGAAGAGCAGATGAAACTCCTGATACTTGTTTTACCATTTTATCTTTATATTGGGTCATTCTTTCAAGTTCACCAATATAAGTTATTGTTTGTAGTAAATAACCAAGTTCAGCATGTTCATGCACTTCTGATTGAATAAATAGAGAAACTTTTTTGGGGTCAAGACCACAAGCTAGATAAACCGCAACAAGTGAACGAATATTGCTTCGTAATGTTTTTGGGTCTTGTGGTACGGTAATAGCGTGTAAGTCAGCCACAAAAACTAAAAAATCTTGTTCTTCTGAACTATCTTGTAACGCAACAAAGTTTTTGATTGCTCCTAAATAATTACCTAAAGTCATTTTTCCAGATGGTTGAATTCCAGATACAATTGTTTTCATAAAATCACTCCTTATAAATAAAATAAAAACGTCCTTCTCTTATGAAAAGGACGACTAAAAGACATAACCGTGGTACCACCTTAATTTAAAAGTATAAACTTTCCTCATTCATTTAACGCATAGATTACGGAAAAGCATTTCCTCTTTTCACATCAAAGATCCATTCAAATATATTTACTAATGATGTTTACACTGTCCATCACTCACTTAATAGCAATATATACTTTACTATTTCTTCTCACATGTTTTCTAACTTAATTATAATCTAAAAAATGTAAATGTCAATAAATATACTAAAAAAAATAAAAAAATGAAAAAAAGTATTGAAAAAGTTAATAAAATGGTGTATAATGCTAAGTGTGAAAACTTGAGGTGATTTAAATGATACAGATATACACAACACCTAGCTGTGCATCTTGCCGAAAAGCTAAAAAATGGTTTGATAAGTACAAAATACAATATTCTGAGAAAAATATTTTCAGTATTAAACTAAGTAAAGAAGACA
>SAMEA104315439__coassemble_1070_pt1 | contig 8986 bp, 11 predicted proteins | sample SAMEA104315439__metabat2_low_PE_048 | metagenome-assembled genome bin SAMEA104315439 (sample SAMEA104315439) | gut metagenome | biome: Monkey gut; feature: monkey-associated habitat; material: faeces | place: China | collected 2013 | reverse complement strand
CAATCGATGCATAGCGTGTATTGATTTTAGGATATTTTTTTAAGGCTTCTAAAAGTAAATTTTCTCGTTCTTTTACTTTTCCTTGATTTGATAGTAGATTATCTTGTTCTACTACTTTATCAATTTCTTCTTTCATCTTATAGGAGTTTATGTCTAATAAATAATCTGTTGTTACATTAAACATACTAGCTATAATTGGTAATAGTGTAATGTCAGGATATGTGGTATTATTTTCCCATCGTGATACTGCTTGAAAACTAACCCCTAACTGTTCGGCTAATTGTTCTTGCGTAAGGTTGTTTTCATGTCTTAATTCCTTGATCTTTTGGCCAATATTCATAGTTAATCTCTCCTTTTATTCTTGTTTAATAAACTTATACCAATATTATATATCAAATCTTTATATATTACCATAAATTAAATGATGAGTTTATCTTCAACTAAAGTGAGAATACTACTTTAAATAATGAAAAGCAACTACGTTCTTTACTAGTTAATAAGCAAATTTCGAAAATACATTATAATCAATATGCTATTTCATTTCAAAAAAATGCAAATGGTATATTACTTTGTTTCAAAAAATGCGACAAATTGTCGCACTGTTTTACAATATTATATTTTCTATCAGTTTATAATTTGATTTCTGCGCCTGTACGCAAATAAGTCAAACGAGTATTTAAGTACACTTTCATTCTTTCATACGCTTTCTCACCAGTACAGTGACAAGTATAATAAGATGATTTTCTTTCTGCCAATATAGCAGCAACATTATCTATGTATTTACTATTCTCGTAACGTTTCTTAACTGGTTCATAAAGATGTAATCCTCCAATGACCGCTGTCGGTTCATTTCCGATAATTGATTTTGCTTTGTCAATGATATTTACAATGCCAGCATGAGCACATCCACAAATTAATATATCACTATCTTCTGATGCAATAATAAGGTTTTGTTCATGACAAAAATCATCATGAATCATTTTGCCATTTCTTTTTGTAAACAAATTATCATCAGACTTTGGTAGTGGGAAATTTCCTAAAACATTAGAAAACAACGTAATTTCATCATCTATTTTAAAAACGTCACTAGTAAATACAAATCTATCATTTGAAAGAAACGTTCTATCAATTCCTGCATAAAATGGTATCCCAAGTACCTTGACATAATGCTTTTCTGTAGCTTGTTGGCGAATATATATTTTTGCCTTTTTGTTTTTTGTTAAAAAGTATTTTAGGCCACCACAATGATCAACATGACCATGTGAAATCACAGCTATATCGACATCAGTAATATCGATGCCTAGTGCTTCAGCATTTTTAAGAAACAAATCGTTTGGCCCCATATCAAACAATATTTTATGTGATTGAGTTTCTACATACAAAGAAAGTCCATGCTTACACTTCAAGTTTGGCAATTTCTTTGTATTTTCTAACAGTACAATAATTTTAATCATAAGTTTTAATTTGTATCTTTCTACTTTATTTCATGGAGTTTTTTTAAATTTTCTAAAACAAACGGGCTGTTAGTTGCAATGCAACCAAGAGTCTGACAATTGTTCATTTGAGAACAGTCGGCACAAGTATCTAATTCCTTTTCCCGAACACAGTTATGTACGGGGCAAAGTTTATCACAGAAAGGTGTTTTAGCTCCTTCTACGCGGCAGCCAGTACAATTGTTCATTTCTGGTGTAATCAGTACGCCATTTAGTTTTGTCCATAAAGTGGCCGTTTTCTCACGTAAGGTATCGTCGTTAGTAAGTGTCGCAATTCTAGCATTGCAATTTTCGCAATCAAGTCCACAGCAACCAATTAATATATTCGAGTTTTTCATTGTTACCTCCATAGCTTTATTTTTTACATTTTTTTGTAAACAGTGTGTTTTTCTATCTTTAATTTTTCAATTTTGGTTTCTTTATTGTTGGTGTCATCATTTTTCAAGTTATATTTACACTTTGATAATTTAGACATATTTTTTAATGAACTCATCAAATAGAAGAATATTATCATCTTTTTGATAGTTACGACAATCTTGGGTCCGATTTAGTAAACACTTATTACAAAGTTCACGTCTAAGTGTTGCGGGATCATGAAATAATGTCCATTCATCAAGTATTGTATTGATTTTAGACTCCGTGTATTGCCGATTAGTTTCAATCTTTCCTGCTAAATACCAAAGAGCAAATAGTTTCTTTTTATATTTGGCTGGAAAAGTAATTAATCGTCCTTTGTCATCTAAAATGGTTCCGCATTTAATTAAATTGGTGTCTTCTTATGTGCCGTAATAATCGTATAGCTATGAGAATTGACAGTAATTATTGTGCTTTTAAATTCGCAGTACCAGTTTTTTCCTTGTTTAGTTATATGGCATTTTGGGTTTAGGATTAAACTTTTACAATAGCTAGCTACATCTCCTAAATCTAATTTCAAATTTTTTCTTATTCTGTCAATTCCCATTGGAGTAGTATGCAACTTATCAATATTTTCAATCAATTTATTTTGATTCATCACATGTTTCTCCTACACGATTAACACTATCATTTATTTGTTTCCACTGACTTTTGGGAAGTGTTCTTGTTAGTATTAAGGTATAAACAATTGTTATAATAATTAAAACTATGATATGAAGTAATTGCATTTTAATAGTAAGATTTGAATCATTTGCGAAAGTACCTAAAATATTAATTGTAGAATGTACAATAATACAAGGTAGTAAACCTCCGCCACGATAGAATAATGTAACAAGTAAAAATCCTACCGCAATCGCAAAAACAATTTGACATAGATTAGTTACTATATTCATTTCACTACCATTAAAGAGATTTATAACATGGCCGATTCCAAAAGTAACACTTGAAATAATAACGGCTGATTTTATATTATTTTTCGCAATCGCAACAAACAAAAGTCCTCTAAAAATTACTTCCTCTAAAAAGCCTACACAAAGCATACATGCAATACGGCAAGTCATTCCAGCAAGTGTGTAATTGATACTAACACCATTCCAGAGGTTTCCTGATGCTAAGATGGCTAGTGGCACATAAAAAAGAAATCGCCATGCCGTGACTGGAGATTTACAAAGTCCATACTTTTTTTGTAATTTGTTTTTTAGAATAAAGACTAGTAAAACAATTGTTTGTAAAACACAAAAAACAGCACTTACCAAATAGTCGATTCCAATTATTTTATTTAATGGGTTGGCGATAGATTGTAACACACAGTAAGCCACAATCCATATAATCGCAAATGTAAGATCATTTTTATCATATATTTTTTTCATTTCTAACTCCTGTACTTTCAATAACTTTTACACTGATGTGCAATAGGTATTTATGACTTCATAGTAAAATACTTTCTTTATAAAATAATACTATACTTCAATAAATTTTAATAAAAGTGACACTTCATTTTTTTGTTTTTTTAAATCTCATCAAGTGTCAATATAGAACATCCTTTATTTTCATAATAAGTAAGTAGTTCAGGTAATTTCTTTTTATCATAACTTGTAATACAATCTGACAAGACATGAACAGTATAACCATTTTTTGCCATATTGAAACAAGTAGATTTAATACAAGCAGCTGCATCAGCACCGGCAATGTAAAACTCGGTGAGGTTGTGTTCTTGAATGAAAGAGACAAAATCTTCATTAGTAAGGGCATTGCTTTTTGATTTGGTAAAAATATGTTCAGATACAATTTTCATTTCTGACACAAATTCTTCACCTCGTGTACCAGGTTTAAAGGTTTTTACTTTTTCAGACAAATTATTATGTTTAATATAAATTACCAACATCTTCTTTTGAACGGCCCAATCAATTAAGCTATTAACATTTTCAATTATTTCTTTATAGTTTTTGGTGATATCATTTTGAAGGTCTATCACAACCAACGCACTATTTTTCATATATGTTTCTCCTTTTTATTTATACCTTATATTAGTCTTTAATACCAGCTAGTGCTAAAAATTTTTTGTCAGACTGTATACTTTGAGTAAGGAATTTGCCGTTATAAAATAGAGCGTACGTGGTAACCGGGGATGGTACATTTTGTGCAGTTTCTTTATCTGTAATATGAATAACTTTTAGAGGTATACCATGTTCTTCCGCAACTTCTTGCACTCTTGGTACCCAGTAATAAGTAAACGGGCATTGGTCAGTATAGTAAAGAACAAATCCACCATCATCTATCTTTGGATGTTTAGCACACTCTTTAAATTTTGGAACTTCAGCATTTGGCACAAGTGCTAAATACATCAGATTTATTCCACAATCTGAGATATCTGCGGTTTCAAACCCTTTGTAAGAAAGAAACTTTGGATCTGCTAAAAATTCTTTTTTTCGTCCTTCAGCAGATAAAATACAAATTCCTTTCTTGTCTTGTGATCTTGCATCTTTTATGCATTCATTTAAAAGATCGTTTGCGTACCCATGTCCTTTCATTGAGCCGGCAATCCACATACAATTAATGTAGATATATTCACGAGCTTCAATCGGTATCCACGCATTTTCCGCTGGAATATATTCAATAAAGCACTTTCCACGTTCCTCGCTCCGGTAGAAAACAAGTCCTTCGTTAAAGCGTTGTTTAAGCCATTCCTTTTTTGTAAGACTTTGCTTACCTGACATAGCACAACAAATATGTTCTTGATCAATATTTTCTTTTGTTATTCTTATGTATTTCATTTAATTTTTTCCTCGGTTGTGTTTGCTAATTTCTTTTTTTGTACTACTAGTATCGCTCCTCGATATGCTTGTTCCAATTGATCTTTTATAATGTCTTCATCATATTTTAATGTGTTATTGGCAATAATACTTGCATATCCATGAGCAAATAAGAAAACAGTTAAAAAAACTTTTTTGGTTTGTTCCATACTCATTTCCAAGGCTTTTTGCATAGCTGAAAGGACAGGCATTAGTTCTTCTGCGTCTATTAGTTCAATCATAGTTGTGCCATTAAAGAAATTTGATTGAAAAAGAAAACGAAATAAATGAGGTTCTTCAATCGCAAAGCGAATATAATTTAATCCAATTCCAAGCATAGCACCGTTTTGTTGATTTCTTATATTCATTAAATATTCAGAATGATAAAGGTCAGCCTTCGCATAGACTGCTCTTTTTAATTCTTCAATTGTGGTGAAATGATACATAACAGGTTGAGTTGAACAATTCAACCTTTCTGATACAGTTCTTGCATTAATGTTTTCTGCCCCCATTTCACGTGCTATTTCAAATGCGGCATTAATTATCATTTCTTTTGTGGCTTTTATTTTTGCTGGCATATTTGTACCTCCATGTATAATTTGAATTATACATAACTCAAATTATACATCAAATAATATTATTTGTCAAGAATAAAGAATTAAAAAAGAAACCAGTATATTTACTAGTTTCTAGGTTTGATAATATTTAGATTTTAGTTAAATGAAATCATATATTATTGATCGATATCATTTTTATGAAAATAAATCAGCTAAGCATATTCTACATATTAAACACCTAAGACAATCTTTAAATCTTCAAGTACTTTTTCTGAAGATTCTTTTACATTTTTATCAATATGAATATTTAAGTTAGTCGAATTATTCATAGAACCCCTTCATTAATATTATATGTAGTTTAATAACACAATGCTATAAATGACGTTATTTTATGATTAGTATTCTTCTTTTAATAAAAAGTTTTCAAGGTAAATAATTTCTATTCCATCTATGTTTCCCATATCATATTTATCTAATGTTACAATATATTTTGGATAATTATCATTTATTTCTTTTAAACCTTGAATTTCTCTTTCAGAATCTTCTGGCAAGTTCCTACAAACTTGAATATAAATCTTTTTACCATCTTTTGTAGCAACAAAATCAATTTCTTTAGTTTTTAACTTTCCAATATAAACATCGTAGTGTCTTCTTCTTAGTTCAAGATAAACGATATTTTCTAAAACAGAAGCAATCATTTTTGAATCAAAACTTAACATTGAATATTTTAACGATTGATCAGATAAGAAATATTTTTCTTGTGTCTTTAAAACTTCTTTACCTTGAATATCATATCTATTCGCACGATAAACTATATATGCTTTTTCTAAATACGAAATATAATTATACAAAGTTTCTGTATCTACTGTTCTTCCTTCTGACTTTAAAAATCCTGTAATTGAAGAGGCTGAAAAGGTTTTGCTCATATTTTCAAAAATAAATTTAACTACTTTTTCAAATAAATCAACTTTTCTAATAGAATTTCTTTTTACAATATCAGTAAATACAACTGAATTATAAATATCTTTAACAATCGTATACGCTTCTTTTCTACTAAATGATTGAATTGCGATCGATGGAAATCCCCCATATTCGATAAATTCTTTTATATAATCTTTACCAGTTTCAAACTGATTTGTTTCTTTTTTAAAAGTTACATATTCTTCATATGATAAAGGATAGACTGGTATTGAAACATATCTTCCAGTTAAATAAGTTGAAATTTCACTAGATAATAATTTAGAATTAGAACCTGTAACATAAATGTCCACATTATAATCAATCATTAGACTGTTGACTGCTTTTTCCCATCCAGCAGCTTCTTGAACTTCATCAAGAAAAATATAAACTTTTTCGCTTTTTATACTAGAACTTATAAAATTATATAATTCTTTTCCAGTTGTAATGTCATCATTAATAAATGAATCTAAACGCAAATAAATCACATTTTCTTTCTTTACACCATTTTCTAATAATTCATTCATTATCATTTCAAGTAATGTGGATTTACCACATCTACGAATTCCCGTTAAGATTTTTACAAATGGTGTATTAAAATATGGTCTAATAAATTCCATGTATTTTGGTCTGATAATCATATAAAACACCTCCTAAAGTCATCTATATTATAACATTAAATCAGAAATAAGTCAAATATTTTGTCCGGTTATATTCCGATAAACTTTCCTTTTTCGACTATTTTCTTGGTTATAATCGGTTTTAAATATTAATTTATTTGAATCATACTATTTGTATGACAAAAATTAATTAGCTTTCTGGCACTTATAGGTGTTGATTTTTACACTTAGTTTCTTATATGAACACAATTGGGTACTTTTATTTTAACATTTATAGTTATTGAGTATACGTAACTGTAATAAATTTAATTTAATTACTATTAATAATTTACAAGAGAGAGCATTTTCATATTTCCTTTTTATTGACAAAACTAATCTGATTAGTTATAATATTATTATAATTAGTTAAGGAGAATAATATGTCAAAAAATAGTATTAGTGATGAACTTATTATTGAAACCTCTGCTGTTATCGCAAATAAAATTGGATTAAATAATTTATCACTTAAAATCATTTCTGAAGAATTAAATATTAAATCGCCATCATTGTATAACCACATAAGCAGCCTTGAAGAAATTAAACAAAGACTTATGATTTATGGTTGGAAACAGATAGAAGAAAAAATGCTAGATTCTGCTGTTGGAGTAGCAGGATACGAGGCTTTAAAGAATATGTGTAATGCTTTTTACGATTATGCTGTCAATAATAAGGGAGTTTTTACTGCTATGCTTTGGTATAACAAATATGAAAGTGTTGACAAAGTAAAAGCTACTACAAAACTTTTTAACATGATATTTAAAATAATGAAATCTTTAAATATTAGTGAAGTTAATATAAATCATATTATAAGAACATTAAGAAGTTTTTTAGAGGGATTTTCTTTACTTGTAAATAATAATTCCTTTGGAAATCCATTCCCAATTAAAGAAAGTTTTGATTTATCATTAGAAATAATTATGAATGGTATAAAATCATTAGAAAGAGAAAAATAATATGAATGAATATATAAATTTAACATTAGAAAATATTGATAATGAACATATTTGTTGTGCTATAGGAGATAAGAAACATCAAATTGGTGTTACCAGTAAAAAGGAGTGGATTAAAAGTAAGTTAAAAGATGGACATATTTTTAGAAAGTTAAATGCTAGAGGAAAAGTATTTATTGAATATGAGCCAATAGAAACAGCATGGGTGCCTATTAATGGAAAGAATTATGAATATATTTATTGTTTATGGGTTGCTGGAAGTTTTAAGGGCAAAGGAATTGCTAATGAATTATTAGAATATGCAATAAATGATTCTAAAGAAAAAGGCATGAGTGGTATTTGTACATTGACTTCTAAAAAGAAAAAGCCTTTTATTAGTGAAAAAGAGTTCTTTATCCATTATGGATTTGAAGTTGTTGATGAAATAGGTGATTATGAATTGTTAGCACTTCAATTTAAAACAAGTGAAGCACCTAAATTTAATGATACCGCTAGAAATATGAAAATAGATAATCAAGACTTTATAGTTTACTATAGTAACGAGTGTCCTTATGTTGAATATGAAGTGCAAGAATTATCGGAATATGCAAAAGAAAATAATATTGCGATTAACTTCATCAAAATCGATTCTTTGGAAAAAGCAAAAAATGCACCTTGCATATTTAATAACTGGACTAATTTTTATGAAGGAAAATTTTTATCAAATACTATATTAAATGTAAATTCTTTTAAAAAATTGATTAACAAATAAAATAAACTTATGACACAAAAACAACACTTATTTATATAGAGATTGTTCTCATAGGTATACTATTGTAATTCAAAATGTCCTTAAGCGTTGGTTTTCGTTTCGCAGCAATATACAAAAAAGTCCTGCAAAAGTACTATATGATATTTTTGCAGGTTTTTATTTTACTTAGTCAATAGCAAAATTTTTAATTTGCGTACACCATAATATAATTACATACAGTTATTTGAAAACACATATGTATATTTTCAAATTTTTCTATAAATTAAATTTTAAAATTCCAAATTACCATATTCGTTTAGTATCTCATCGGCAAATCCTAAAAATATACTTTTACATATTAGTTAATAAAACTGATATCAAATTATTATCTAATTCACTGATAGAAAATATCTTCTTACCTAAGTCTTTAATTG
>SAMEA104315439__coassemble_970_pt1 | contig 9624 bp, 10 predicted proteins | sample SAMEA104315439__metabat2_low_PE_048 | metagenome-assembled genome bin SAMEA104315439 (sample SAMEA104315439) | gut metagenome | biome: Monkey gut; feature: monkey-associated habitat; material: faeces | place: China | collected 2013 | reverse complement strand
ATTATTCAGCTAGTTTAATTTCTTACAAGATTGAATATGTAACTAGAGATTACAACACATTTATGGCATACGGTGGCATTAAATATATAACTTACAATTACACTGATGCTAAGTGGACAGAATATGTGGAAAAAACTGGTGGTACCATTGATTATAAATAGATAAATATGAGAAAAAGGTAAAAAGATGATGAAGATTAGAAAAGCTATAGGGAAAGATGCTAGTAAGATACTAGAATATTGTAAAGTTATTGGGTCAGAAACTGATAATTTAACATTTGGAAGTGGAGGTATTCCTATAACTGTTCAGGCTGAAGAAAAGTATTTAAATGAGTTAGCTGAATCACTCCGAAACATATACCTTATAGCTGAAGAAGATGATGAAATTGTTGGAAGTGCTGTTTGTGCAAGTTATGAAAAAAAGCGTCTTGCTCATCGTGCTACTATTTCAATTAGTGTAAAACGAAAATACTGGGGAAAACATATTGGAACAAAACTCATGGAAGAAATAATGAAATTTGTAAGAAATACCCCAACTATCAAAATAATTTTCCTTGAAGTTAGAAGTGATAATTCAATCGCAATTCACTTATATGAAAAATTTGGTTTTAAGAAAATAGGCACTTTTAAAGGCTACATGTGTATCGATAATAATTATGTTGATTGTGATATTATGGAACTAGTTTTAGATGAAAATGAGACAAGTAAATGAAAATATTAGTTTTTAATGGTAGTCCTAAAAAAGAAAAAAGTGACACTCTTCATATTTCTAATGCTTTTATTGAAGGGTGCCAAGACCAAAATAATAATGATGTAGAATTAATAAATGTTAACGATTTAAATTTAGAGTATTGTAAGGGCTGTTTTAGTTGTAAATATAATGGTGGACATTGTGTAATTGATGATGATATTAAGGACATTATTCAAAAAATACGTGATATTTTAATATTCAGTTTTCCACTGCATTCTTATGGTATGCCTGCAGCTTTAAAAAATTTGATTGATCGTACTATGCCAATGTCGGCGATGACAATGCAAAAAGTGAAAGATTGCTATGAACATGTTAGTCAAAGAAATTATGAACACTTAAAATATGTGATGATTTGTGGCTGTGGCTTTCCAAATAGTAAACATAATTTTGAGGCAGAGGTTGAACAATTCAAATTGATGTTTCCAAACAATCACACAATTATTACGATTCCAGAAAGTCCAATGTTTAATGTGAAAGAAGCTGAAAGCGTAACTTTACCCCGACTTCAAAAAATAAAGGAAGCTGGTAAAGAATATATTAAAAAATATACAATAAGCGGAGAACTAATGACCGAAATTACATCACCAATGATTCCTGAAGAAATATATGCGAAAATATGTAATGGAGAAAGATAACTAAATATATAAGTAATGTAGATACTAAAAAAACCAGGGCAGCTAGTGTTCTGGTTTATTCTTTATGTTCAAAAAAATTTTTAAGAAATTTTAATACCCCTTGATTTTTCGCATCATCAGTTTGGTATTTAGCATGTTTTAATAGTTCAGGATGAGCATTTTTCATCGCAACACTAACATGAGCGGATTCAAGTAGTCCGATATCGTTGTGCCCATCTCCTATCGCAATTGTATGATCGTGATCAATGTGATAGTATTTGATTGCTTCTAAAAATCCTTTCTTCTTATCGACTAAAGGATTATATATTTCCACAATATTAAATCCATCCATATACCAATAGCGTGAAAAAAGTTTGCCAGGATATTCATTTTGAATGTAATTTTCAAATAAATTAATGTGATCTTTATCAATAAAGAAAAGTGCTCCATTAGGATTATCTGGTAAGATATCTTTTAATTCACCAATGTGAAGAATTCCACCATCGACATGCAAGAAAGGGTGAATTTCATCATTATAGTTCATAACATAAATATCATCAATAATCTCGCAAAAAACATTAATTAAGGCTGGCCTAATATGTTCAATAATTTCTAATAGATCATTTTTATCAATCCTTAAATCAGTAACGGGAAAAGAAGGATCTGTAGGATTGGTGACTCTTGCACCATTATAATTAATAAGAGGAGTATTAAGCCCTAGTTTTTCATAAATAAAGTAACTTGAGCGAAATGGTCTTCCTGTGGCGAGCATAATAATATGACCATTATTTTTTAGTTTTCGTAAATATGTGAAAGTTTCATCATCACAAGTACTAAAGTCAGGCATAAGTGTTCCATCTAAATCTAATACAATTAAGTAAGGTTTCATAATCATCCTCCTTTAGACTTAATTATATCGTAAATTGTCAATAATTGCAATGAAAAAAGTTTCTTATTTTTTTGGTTGCACTTTTAGTGTATTTGTAGTAAAATTAATAGATAGCAAACATAAAGGAAAAAAGAGATATGACAATACTCAACATTCAAAATATTGATGATTTTTTTACTGATTTATTTAAAAAATTGGGAGAATCATTTACAATTCAAACATTTATTGTATTATTAGTAGGAATTCTTTTAGGTTTTGTTATTTGTGGTACCCTATATGGCTTAATGATGATTTTTTCATTAAAAAGTGAACAAACAACAAGAAAAGACAAACAATTAAATATTACCCCGGATAATGAGAAAATTATAAGGGAAGTAGATGCTATTAAAAATAATTTCCTAGAAACTACTGAAGGATTCACTATAAAAGAAAGATTTCAATATTTAGGCTCTACTGTTGTTGAAACAATCAATGTAGTCGCAACCGAGTATTATCCAGAATCTAAATACCCTTTATATGAGCTAACAGTTGAAGAATTAATAGTTTTTTTAAGATATGTATCATATCGTATTGAAGAAGTGTTTAACAAACCATTTTTGAAGGCTTTCAAGAAAATGACAGTATCACAGATGTTTAGATTTATGGACACAAGAAAAAAAATAAGTGATAATAAAGCTGTTAAGGCCGCAACCAAACTTAACAGTAGTAAATTTAAACAAGTATTTATGGGAATTATCAATTATGCTAATCCGGTGTATTGGATTAAAAAGTTGGTAGTTGGTACTACCATTAATATAGCAGTTCGAAAAATTTGTATTGTAATAATTGATATAGTTTCTGATGAAACGAATAAAACATATAGTAAAGCTGTTTTTAATAAAGAACAACAGATATATCAAGAAGAGATAAATAAAGAATTAGAACAAATAGAGGAGGATATGCAAAATGAGTAAAGAAAATGACAAAAAGCGTGAGTTTTATGTGTTTCGTGTAACTAGGGAAAATGAACCAAAAACAGTAGAAAATAATCAAAAAGATGAAAAATTTATAATATCACCTCATCATGGAAAACAACCAGATAAAACTGTAAATGAAAGAATGGGATATCATCGCGATCCTTCAACATATGATTTTATTAGACCAAATCGTGGTTTAAATAAAGAATATTATGAACGATATCAACAAGATTTGGAAAAAGAAAATCGAAATAGTATTAAACTTGATGAACAAACTCCAACTGCCATAGAACCAGTTATGTCAACTACTGATATAACAGAAGAAGAATTTGCTGATAGTAGGGGCTATTATGTTGATGAAACCGAAATAGATAATGCTTCAATTGAAGATTTACCAGATGATTTCTTTTATTCTTTTGAGGAAGAAAAACCAGTAAATAGTCATTCTGCATCACGCGAAGAACCAAAAGGAAAAACTGAACAATTCGTGTCAATGCCTAAACCAAGAATGGCAAGTAATCCAGGACTAGAAAAACTAGAAGAAAAACGAAGCCCAATTGTTGAAATTAAAGCTCCAAAGGTTAGTAAATATATACCACCAAAATTAGAATTTCTAAAAAGAACAAGTGGAACCGAAGTTGATGATATTAAGGAAGCTGAACATCAAAAAGAAGTTATTAACCAAACCCTAAAAGATTCAGGTATTAAGGCAGAAGTAGCTGGTTATGTATTTGGACCTACAGTTACACAATTTATGATTAAAGTTGCTCCAGGAGTAAATGTAAGTGTTATTAACAACTGTGCAAGTAACCTTGCAATGTATTTAGAGGCTGAAAAAATTAGAATTCAAACCCCAATTCCTGGTAAACCTTATGCGGGAATTGAAGTGCCAAAAAGTGCAAAATACCGTAACATTGTTCATTTGGGTGATATCATTGCTAGTAAGGAATTTAAAGATACTAAATACAAAATTCCAGTTGTTGTTGGTAAAGACAATTATGGTAGTGCGATGATTTGTGATATTGCGGAAATGCCACACTGCTTAGTAGCTGGTACAACTAAATCTGGTAAAAGTGTTTGCTTAAATACTTTTATTATTAGTTTACTATATCATTTTTCACCACGTGATTTAAGACTTGTTTTAATGGATCCTAAAAGAATTGAACTTACAATGTATGAAGAAATTCCTCATCTTGCGATGCCAGTAATAACTGATAAAGAATATTTCCCATCTGCTCTTGGTTGGGTTTATGAGGAAATGGAACGCCGTTATAAAATGTTTGAATATTATGGTGAAAAAGATTTCAAAGAATTTAATGAACGTTTATTGAAAGAGAAAAAACAAAAACTTCCATACATTGTTATGATCATTGATGAATTTGGTGATTGGTTTACAGGTGCTAGTGAAGAAGTCGAAGATATGACTCAAAAAATTGCGGCGAAAGCTCGTGCAGCTGGTATTCACGTAATCCTTGCTACACAACGTCCATCAAAAGATGTTATCAAAGGTTCAATCAAGGCAAACTTCGATACTCGTTTAGCATTTAAAGTATCATCATTTGAAGACTCTAAAGTAATTCTTGGTTCAAGTGGAGCTGAAAAACTTGAAGGTTATGGTGATATGCTTATTAAATATGCCGGAAGAATTGAAAAAAGACTACAAGGTGCCTTTGTTGGAAATGATGAAATTAAAACAGTTATCTCATATCTTAAAGAAAATAACAAATGTGATTATATTGTAACTAAAGAAGAAATTATGCAATCAACTACGACAAGACAAATGGCTCAAAACATTGGTACTGGCCGTACTTCTGGGGTAGATGATGAAAGATTTGAAGAGGTCGCATACTATGTTGTTCGTAACAAGAATGCTTCAAACAACGCTCTTCTTAGAGAATTTGGTATGGGATTTAACCGTGTCAATGACATTTTAATAGCACTAGAAAGATTAGGAGTATTAGGCCCTGCCATTAAAGGAAAACAACGTGAAGTTTTAGTTGATGAGTATCAATTAGAAGATATTTTAAAGAATATGTAAAAATAAAAGGAGGTAACTATGCCTAAAAAAAATAAACTAGAAAAGTATTTTGAAGAAAACAACAGTATGATGGATCGTTTTACCATCAACTCAAAAATTACTAATAGAATAATTGGATTTATTATTTGTAGCGTTTGTTACCCTCTTTTAACTTTATCAAAAAGGTATAATACCATTTATGGCGATGAAGTAAATACCACAAATACAGTAGATTACATAAGAATCATTATGATTTGTTGTTATGTTATAGCTGGACTTGGTTTTCTATATTTACTTCTTGAATTAATATTTCCCAATAAAATTAATAAATTAACAAAAAACATAAAGTTTACGGCAAAAAAAACAATATTTAATGCTCTTGATTGGTTACTAATAATTCCAATCTGTTGTAATGTTGCGATATTCATGTATAGTTATTTGTTCATCATTAATCAAATAAGCGGTACTTCAATGATGCCAACAATTGAGAATAGTGAAAGTGTCTTTGTTTCATATTTAGATAGAGTGGATAGATTTGAGGTAGTTATTGCGAAAATAACTCCTGAAGATAATATTGGTATACTATCTGAACAATATTATATTAAAAGAGTAATTGGTATGCCCGGTGATAGGGTAACTTGGAACTGGTCTAATAATACTCTAAAAATTAATGGGAAAATAATTAATGAAAGTTATTTTCCAACCAATTATCTAAACTCAGAACGAGACAAAGAAAAAGCAGGACTATCAAAAGAACAAATAAATAGAATAAGTGAAGCCGAAAGTTTTGATGGTGAGTTTACGTATAAAAGATATAATAAAGATACAAAAGAATATGAAATCATTACCACAACAATTATTCCTGATGGTTATTACTTTGTTATGGGTGATAACCGTAATCAAGGTGGCAGTAAAGATAGTAGAGTAATTGGCCTAATACCAAGTAAAAACATTATTGGAGTTGCGAAATACCATGTTGTTGGAATTATCCCATGGGGAAAAATTGCCAAACAAACTATCAAATAACTTTATATTGATAAGGAAAAAGCATTGAAAAGGATTTCAACTGAAATAAATTAAAAAATTTGAAATGATAGTAACAATGTATTATAAAGATACATTTATTTATAAAAATTATTCTTTGCTAGGTAATTCTTTATAATCAAACAATATATGAAGTCACCGCTATAATAAGTAGTGATATAGTTCAAAATAGCAATAAATTAGTAGATAATACAATCGCATACTTGACTGATTTTAGAACTAACAAAGAAATTTTTGTTAAATGCATTTTACATTTCCGAGGTGTTTTTTATAAAAAATCTCTAAAAAATATGAGTGTATGACTTATGAAAGACACTATAAAGGATGTGAATTATGTTAGAAAAGGATTTTAAAAATATTATTAGTAATATTAAAGAAGAAATTATAAATACGCAAATTAAAACTATGCAAGAAGTTAATAGTAATTTAATTATGTTGTATTTTAAATTAGGAGAAATTGTTTCGAAAAATAAACAATATGGGAATAAATTTACGAAACAAGTATCCACTGAACTTAAATTAACTTTTCCTAATATGAAGGGCTTTTCTGAAAGAAATATAAGATCAATGCGATTATTTTATGAAGAGTATGCTAATGATGAAAAATGGCAACAACTTGTTGCCAAATTACCTTGGGGCCATAATTTATTACTAATTGAAAAAATCAAAAACAAGGATATTAGAAAAATATATGCTGAAAATACTATTAAAAATGGCTGGAGCAGAAATGTATTAGCTATTCAAATTGAAACAGAATTTCATAAAAGAATAGGAAATAGTAACAATAATTTTAATGCAATGCTACCACCAAAAGATAGTGATCTAGTAGATAATACCATAAAAGATCCATATATTTTTGATTTTATTACACTAAAAGAAGAATATAAAGAAAAAGAACTAAAAGAAGCTTTGATAATTAAAATAAGAAATGTATTATTAGAATTAGGAAAAGGATTTAGCTTTGTCGGTAATCAATATAAAATTTCGGTTGATAATCAAGATTATTATATTGATTTACTATTTTATCATTTGGAACTTAGATGTTATGTAGTTGTTGAATTAAAAGCAAGTGAATTTAAACCAGAATATATAGGGCAATTAGGATTTTATGTAACAGCGGTTAATGAAACAATAAAAAAAGAGTGTGATTCACCTTCGATTGGTTTATTATTATGTAGAGGAAAGAACAGAGTAACGGTAGATTGGTCTTTGAAATCTACAAATGTTCCTATAGGTGTTTCAACTTATAAATTGAAAGAACAACTACCAAAAGAATTAATAGATAAATTACCAACAGAAGAAGAAATAAATTTATATTTGAATGTAGGGGAAGGTGAGAACAATGAATAACGAAAATAAAACAAATATCAACTGGTATCCTGGTCATATGGCTAAGGCTATTCGAGAAATAAATGAAAAAGTAAAATTAGTTGATGTTGTGATAGTTCTACTTGATGCTAGAGTTCCTCATGCTTCTTTTAACCCTGAACTAAAAAAAATGTTACAAAATAAAAGAACTTTATATATTTTGACTAAAAAGGATAAAGCTGATGATATAGAAACTAAGAAGTGGTTAACATATTATCAAAAACAAAACATAAGGGCTATTAGTATTAATACGAAAGATCAAAAAGAAATTAAACAAGTAAATAAAGAATTAGAAAATATAATGGCAGATAAACGAATTAGTGATGCGAAAAAAGGCTTGCGTCCACGTCCAATTAAAACAATGATGACAGGCATTCCTAATGTTGGTAAATCAACCCTTATAAATGCTTTAGTAGGTAAAAAAGTAACGATAGTTGGTGATAAGCCAGGTGTAACAAAAAATCAACAATGGATACGCATCAACCAAAATATCGAACTATTAGATACTCCAGGGGTTTTATGGCCTAAATTTGAAGATGAAACAATTGGGTTTAATCTTGCAATTACAGGGGCGATTAAAGATTCTATTCTTCCAGTTCATGACATTGCGAAATACTTTGTTGAATATTTAGATAAATATTATCCATCTGCTTTAAATTTAAGATACAAAGAAACATTGCCAGAAGATAGTGAAAGTAAAATTACCAAAATTGGTGAAATTGAAAACATTAGATTTGGAAATAAAGAAGTAAATGTTGATGAAACATCTAGATATTTACTCCAATTATATCGTAATAATGCTTTCGGTAAAATAACTTTAGATAGGGTAACTTATGAAGAAAGTAATAATTGATAATTATATTTTTGAAAGAAAACTTCATGATGAAGGATACACCCTTATTGCGGGAGTTGATGAAGTAGGCCGTGGCCCATTAGCAGGCCCCGTTGCCGCAACAGCTATCATTATGCCTAAAGATTGCTATATTGAAGGAGTTACTGACTCTAAGAAAGTTTCACCCAAAAAACGAAAAGAATTAAAAACCCAAATCTTAGAAAAAGCGATAGCTGTATCAACAATTTTTATAAATGAAAAAATAATTGATGAAGTAAATATTTATGAAGCTACCAAACTCGCAATGTATCAAGCTATAAATGGATTAGATCCTAAACCAGATTATGTCTTGATTGATGCAATGCCACTAGATTTAGATATTCCTCATGAATCAATTATTAAAGGTGATGAAAAGAGTTTCACAATTGCTTGTGCAAGTATTATTGCGAAAGAAGCAAGAGATGAACTTATGGATGAGTTTGATCAAAAATATCCTGAATATGATTTTAAACAAAATAAAGGATATCCTACTAAAAAACATCGTAATGCCCTTCTTACTTATGGGGTAACTCCAATTCACCGTAGAACATATGGCCCAGTAAAAGTTGCCATTCAAAAACAGATAGCAAATAAATATGAAAATTAAAACTAATGACTATGAGTTGATATTAATTCTTAGGCATTAGTCTTTTTTGAAAAAATTCGTTGATTTATTCTATTGACTAATAAGAAAAAAATAGTATAATTACTTTGGGAAAGCCCAACAATATATATTATTTCAAAATAGAGGAAAATACATATGAATTTAATAAAGAGAGATCTATATCTTAAACAATTAATTAATAGAAAATAAAATGATTTAATTAAAATAATTACTGGTATAAAGTGTTGTGGAAAAAGCTATTTGCTATTTAAAAATTTTACCTAATGAAGAAAAAATGATTCAAGAAACATCGCAATTAGATAAAATTGGTGATTCATTTAAAAAAATAATTATAACCCAAGATTTAGGTAAACCATGGCGTACTGATAAAGGTTATTTAGTTATTAATATTTTAGATTTCTTATTAAATCCATCTAGTTTAGATATATAATAAAAATGGTTCTTCAAAGTTTTTTGTGTTTTTGTGTGATTTAATAAAAATATTAATAAA
>SAMEA104315439__coassemble_607_pt1 | contig 13461 bp, 9 predicted proteins | sample SAMEA104315439__metabat2_low_PE_048 | metagenome-assembled genome bin SAMEA104315439 (sample SAMEA104315439) | gut metagenome | biome: Monkey gut; feature: monkey-associated habitat; material: faeces | place: China | collected 2013 | reverse complement strand
ATGTTGGCATAGATAAAGCTTATACAGATACTATTAATGCAATATTATATTCATAGCTACTGTGTGAAAAAAGTGAAGGCTCAATAGTCTTCATTTTTTTAAATTCATATGAAAAATCTCTGATGTAAAAAGGAAAAAATTGATAAGTAAAATGTAAATAATGCTATGGGTAAACAATAAAAATTAGCACTACTAAGTGCTTCCTAATAAGTGTTTAATGCTTTCTAACAATATATCTATTGCAAAAAAAACAAAAATATTGTAAAATATGAAGTATAAAATGAGATAACTATATGAGGAATACTATGTCAAATACAAGTATAATAGAAACTATAAATAATAATAAACTCTTAAAAATTATATTTGAAAGGATACTTCCGTGTCTTTTAGTTGCAATTGTGGCAGTTAGATTATTTTGTTACAAAAGTGAAATATTAGCTACAATTAGCAATACTACAAATGGTCCCACTAAATATGTGTACGTTGGTCTTGGCACCAATATATTAGGCAATAATGCACTAGCTCTTTTAGTATATTTAGCTATTTGGTTAGAGTATTCAGCAGTTGCCTTAATCATTCTTAGAGCTTTTTTCAGCTTTAAGACCATCAGAAATCTTGCTAGATTTGTTTGTGGACCAATTTTCATTTTGAATCTTGCCCTAATTAAATTTATTGTCAAGGTGTTAGAAGGTAATGATGGTTTTACTTTATTAACCTTGATGTTAATTTTGGAAGCGTCAATTGGCTTAATTATGAGTATATATTACTTCATAAAGAATTTTAAAGATAAAAACGACTATAAATCAATTTTGTTTATGTTAGGAATGTTTTTACTATTAATGATCCCAGCTTTACCAAAATACTTTGTTCAAGCAACGTTTGGACTTGGAAATGGTAAAATGATTACTGCATACCCATGTGATTTATCAATTGCACACCGTATATTGCTATATATCGGAGTAATTGTTCCAGTTGTAATGTACTTTTTATTAAGAAATAAGTCACAAGATGTAATAAGATTTACATTAATATATGTATCAATTACAACGATGGTAGGATTCCTTAGTAGATATGATTATACTAATTTTAAAGAACCTTGGACCTGGCCTTTTCACTTATGTAATACGGCAATGTTTATTATTCCACTTTGTTTAATATTTAAGATGAAAAGATTATTCTATTTTACTTATTTTATAAATGTTCTTGGTGCAGTTTTAGCAATGTTAATGCCAAACTACGATGAAATGACACCAATCCTTAGTGCCCATATCTTTGAATTTTGGTACAATCACTGGATTGCATCATTTATGCCACTTTTGATAGTTGCGTTAAAAGTATTTAGCAGACCAAAAATAAAACAATTCTACTGGTCTATGGTTTGGTTCTTTGTGTATTTTGTACTAGTGTTGGTTTTAAATGTTGTATTTACTGCGTTAGGCAAAGAAACCGACTATTTCTTTATCAATAGTGATTTTATTGGCGATAAACTAGGTGAATGGGGAAAACAATTGTTTGAACTAAAAACAACCATAAATGTTGTTGGATTAACTCTTACATTCCATCCACTCTACCAGTTACTATTCTTCTTAGTATATGTTGTACTTGGACTTTGTGTTTGGTTTGTATATAATGAATTCTTTATTATTGCTGATTCACATTATGAGTTGTACTTAAAATTGAAGAAAATAAAATTAGATAAATTAGCTATGCAAAATGCAGTGAGTCCAGAAAGAAAGGAAAAGCTTATGACAGAAAATAGAGAAGCTAAATTTGAGTTAAAACATTTTTCTAAAAAATATGCGACCAGCAAAGTGTATGCGGTTAAAGATGCTAACTTAGTTGTTAATGCGGGAGAAATTTTTGGATTCTTAGGACCTAATGGAGCAGGTAAATCAACAATTATTAAAAGTGTAGTTGGTATTCAACCAATAACTGAAGGTAATATTGAAATTTGTGGTTATGATGTAGCCACTGAGTCAGTTTCCGCAAAAGCTAATATAGGTTATGTACCTGACCATTATGCTTTATATGAAAAACTTACAGGTCGTGAATATATTAATTATATTGCGGATATATATGAAGTTCCACAAAAAGATCGTGATGAACGAATTGAAAAATATGTAAAGTTGTTTGAACTTGAAGGTTCCATTGATAGTAAAATTAGAACTTACTCACATGGTATGAAACAAAAAATAACAATTATGTCTGCTCTTGTTCATAACCCTAAAGTTTGGATTCTAGATGAACCTTTAACGGGTCTTGATCCAAATAGTATTTATCAAGTAAAAGAGTGTATGAAACAACACGCAGCTGAAGGCAATATTGTGTTCTTCAGTTCACATTTAATTGATATTGTTGAAAAACTATGTGTAAGAATTGCGATCATCAAAAAAGGTCAAATACAATGCGTTAAAACAGTGGAAGAAATAGAAGCATCAGGTACAACTCTTGAACAATTCTATTTAGATACAATTACTGGTAAAGAGGATAACTCTCATGAAAAAGACAGTAATTGAAATTAATAATGGGGTAAAAAACAATAATTCAAAAAAAGTAAAGTACAATCATCTAAAGACTTTAGTTGCAATGCAACTTAGAGATAAAGTAGATTTAAGTTGGGTAAAAGATAAAAAGAAAGCACTAAGAAGAGTATTGTTTATACTTATAAAGTTTACGATTATCGCAGTCGCAACATTTGTGCTTTTGTATCTTGGAAATAGAGTAGGTTTATTTACATATAATCGTGCAATAACTATTGTTGTAATAGTACTTACAATATCACTATTATTATCTTTGATCACTTGTACATTTGAATTAATGAAAACATTATATTTTGCAGAAGATAACAAGGTATTAATTACTTTACCAGTAAATACAAATGTTTTATTTATTTCAAAAATTATTGTTTATTATATTTACGAATTAAAGAAAAGTTTAAGCTTTTTAGTACCAATAGCAGTTGGTTGTACAGCTTTACTTGTTTGGCAACATACATGTTCACCATTAATTTATTTGTGGATGTGGTTACCATTATTATTCATTATAGCTTTACCAGTGTTGTTTGGGGCTATATTATCTATTCCTGCAATGTATATAAATCGTGCTTTGCGGAGAGTGCCAGTTTTAAAAATTGTATTATTCTTAATTACTCTTACTGCAGTTATTATTGGTGTAATATATTTAATTAACTTATTACCTGATAGGATTGACCTTATAGGCATTTTCCATAAAATATCAGGTTCTATAGAACAATTTCTAATTACAATAGAAGCGAAACTTGCAGCATTTAGGCAACTAACATATATATTAATAGGCGAAAAAGTCGATTTAATAGAATATAAGATTCAGCTATATACTTTCATAAAATTTGGAATATTAGTATTAATATGTTGCGTAGCCTTTGCATTAGTGTATTTTATTTCAAGACCAATTTTCTTTGGTATGATGGCTAAGAATTTTGAAATTAATAAAAATAATGTAGATTCAAAACCTAACAAACATCGTACAAAATATGGTACATTTGTTAATAAAGAATTTATAATTAACCTAAGAACAATAAATATTTCGGTAAATTACTTGATGACATATATCATAATTCCGATATTAGTATTATTCATTAACAAAATTTATACTGCTATGAATCTAAGCATACAAGGCCATAGATTAGTTAATACATTTAACATTTTAATAATCCTACTTCCCCTTCTTGCTTCAAACGCTTTAGTAGCAACCTATTATAGTAGTGAAGGACGAGCAGGATATATGAAAAAAACAAAACCAGTATTTATTGTATACCCATTATTAATTAAATTGTTGTTTAATATTTTGTTCTCCATTCCTACAGTATTTGTGACAGTTGGCATTTTTGGAGGATTAAATCAACTAGGGGTAATCAATATTTTACTGTTAGGATTTACTATTTTGTTTATTCATGTAGGACATATGATATATAGTGCTACTTTAGATATTATGAATCCACAAAATGAACAGTATGCAACTACAGGTGAGACGATTGACAATCCAAATGAAACAAAGTCGACAATTCTTGCTTTTGTTATAACCATTATAATAGCTCTTATATCATATAAGTTATTTGAAGAAAATTCCATTTATAATAGTAAGTATACTGCATCAATTAAATTATTGATAATAAGCATTCTATTTTTAGGAACAATGTTATATATGTTTTTCCAAAGAGTAAAAGCCTACTACTATGAAATACAAGGTGATAGACAATGAAAAAATCCGTAATTATTACAATTGTAGCAATATATATAATATCAATCTTTGTAGTAGCGGTATTTGGAGTTAACGCTTCACTAGATTATGAAAAGGTTTATGTAACAGATATTGATGGTTCAAATACTGAAGGCTATGTAAAATATAGTTCCCAAGAAGCAAAAGAAAAAGGCTTCGAAGGATACATCACGATAAAAAATTACAAGAAGGGCATGAAAATTCCTCTTGACTTTAGACCAATTCCAGGTAATGCGGACGAAAAAAAGTTAAAGTATGAAGTAGCGACCAATAGTCAGAAATATTGTGAAATAACTCCAAATCCAGATGGTACAGTCATTTTAACAATTAAAGAGCAACAAACATTAACAATTTATATTAGAGCCCAGGATTCTAATGGTTTTTATATAACCATTAAAATAAATATTGAGAATTCTGATTGGTAAAATTAACATAAATATTTATAAAGTTTACTACTTCTTTATATAGTATTTAATAACAAAAGTAGTAAAATAAAAGAAAGGAAATAAAGAAAATGAAAAAATTAACTAAATTATTTTTAGCTTTTTGTATGATAGCTTTAATTGCTGTTGTTACAGCATGTAATAATGAAAAGAAAACATACAAAGTTACATTTGAAACAAATGGTGGTTCAATAGTAAAATCAATAAGTGTTGAAGAAAATAAAGAACTAACATTCCCTACAGATCCAACAAAAGAAGGATATAAATTCTTGGGTTGGTATTTAGATGAAAAATTAGAAAATAAAGTTCCTACTCCATACGTGGTAACTGAAAATATTACTTTCTATGCTAGTTGGGAAATGACTGAAACAACAGAAATTCTTGTGAATACTGTTGAACAACGTGTTTCATTTGATCTTTTTACAAGTAACAAATCTGTAAAAGAAAATAAAAAAACAGAGTATTTTGATTTAACTAAACCTTTTATGGTAGGCGATGACAATCCATGGGTAGTTAAACCTTCTGTTTCTTTCGCAAGACGTAATAAAATAGATGGTAGTGTTGAATTTAATGTTCAAGTTCCAAGTTGGACATATGAAATCGTGCTTAATGAAGTTTTAGAAGATGGAACAACAAAAGAAGTAGCTACTGAATTAATCGATAAAATTGATGTAGTAAACTGTACAATTGATTTTAGTGAAAAAGCAATAGGTAAAGTATTCCAAGTAAAAGTAACACCTACTGGTCTTACTACAAAACAACAAGAAAATAAAGACAAATATACAGTTTCATTTGAATGTTTAGTAGGTGATGGCTTTAATGCATATGATCCAAAAGACTTAGGTTATATAGATGCTCGTACAACTGGAGCAGATGGTGAAGCTTGGCAAGCATTTAAGAAAGAAAACAATATGGATGTTAATTACCGTCCAGCTAATATATATTTCCAAAATGATATGAATGTAACAGTTGATTCAGTTCCTAGTTATTTCTTCTATACAAAAGAAGAAATTGGAAATGCAAGTGATGCGGCGATTGCAGTAGGTTCATTAAAGGATTATGAAGAATTCTATCGTAGAGATATGTTAGAAAATGAAACTTTAAGCATTTATGGAAACTATTTTTCACTAAATGTAGGAAGCATACCACTAGTAGTAAGAAATGGTAATAAACCAACTGAAATTGGTAGAGCAACTTCACATTCTCAAATGTTCTATTTCACGGGTGCAGAATCTTCTAAGATTACAATGGAAGAAATAAACTTTAAAGGTAATGCTCCAAGAGTAGAAGATATGAGAAAATCTGGTGGTTTAATTTGTATGAAAGTTTGTACTCAAGAATTCTATGCATACAATAACATTAGTACAAGTTGGTACATTCCATATTTTGCAAATGGAACAACAAAGAGATTTGAAATCAACAAATGTAAAGCTTACGATTCATTTAACTGTTTCTTATATAGTTGGGGTTCAAGTGATGTTCATTTTGTAGATTCAGAAATGATTGGTGCTGGCGGCCCAATAGTTATTCAAGACCATTATCAACCAGGATCAGAAAATGAAAGATTAAGTAAAACATATTTTGATAATTGTAAACTTGAATCTTATGTATCAGGTACTGAAGGTTGGTTTACAAGTGTAGGTGCAACATCAGCAGCACTAGCAATTAAAAATCTAGACAAAGCATTCATGCCATTTGGCCGTTCAATTTTAAAAGAATCAGCAGATGGTACAAGTTACTTTAATTGTATCGTTATAAATAAAGCAAGCACAGCAGAAGGACCTACAGCAATTAAATGCGGTGGTAGTGTGCAAATAGATGATTATCCAACATTTAATTATGGTGCAGATGATCCTTATGTAAAAGCATTGCTAGACCAATTATATGCTAACAATGCACCTGGCTTACAAACATCTGAATCAAAATCTATTAATGATTATGCGTTTATATCTCAAGTTGGTATTACAGATAAAGATCAAAAACAAATTTTAGATCCAAATCATGCAATATTTAAAGGTGACTATATTTGTATTTATTATATGGGTATGGCTATCGTTCTTGGATATAACAACATGAACGGCACTGCTCATGAAATCTATACTCCATCAAAATAAATGATAATATAGAATAGCAAAAAAAACTCCTAAGTTAACAAGTAGAAATGCTTGCATAATTAGGAGTTTTTTCTATATTTCAGCATTAATTCTTCATTTATGTGTCTTATTTAATAAAAGAAGTAAAAGGAGAAAAACAATGAAGAAACTTAAATATTTAATTATTTTAATGTTTAGCATTCTAATTATCACAAGTTGTGGTGAAATAACACAACCATGTAATCATGTTAAAAGTGATTGGATAATAGATAAAGAAGCAACATGTATAGGAAGTTATGCCTTTTACAATTGTACTAGTTTAACAAGTATAGAAATTCCAACAAGTGTTACAAAAATAAAATATCGTGCATTTGCTAGTTGTCGAGCTTTAAATAATATATACTACAAAGGAACACTAACTCAATGGAATGAAATAAGTAAGGATACTAATTGGAATTGGGCTGCACCATTAAATTGTAAAGTTATTTGTTTAAATGGTACATGTTACTTATAAAACATTTATATGTACTTGTTGAAAATGGTAAATACACTGAAGTTGTAGATTTTAATTAATATAAAAACTATGTAATTAAAGCATTAACAGATACTAAAAATAGTAGAGTTAATGCTTTTAAAATAGTTAATGAAGTAACTAAAATATTATAATCAGTAATATATCAAATAGGAAATAGTTATTTGGTAATTGTTTTTATGTAAGAAGAGCAAAAAAAGCTTAACTAATAAAAATACGTAAATTTCTTTAATTATTTTAAACATTGTGGTATAATAAACGAGTATGAAAATTAATAAGCATTTAGATTAGGAGGATATTATTTATGTCTAAAAAAGTTTTCCAATCAATGGATGGAAACCAAGCAGCTGCTCATGCGGCTTACGCCTTTACTGAAGTAGCTGGTATTTATCCAATTACTCCATCATCACCAATGGCTGAGTATGCGGAAGAATGGGCATCAAAAGGTAAAAAGAATCTTTTTGGTATGCCTGTTAAAATTGTTGAAATGCAATCAGAAGCTGGTGCAGCAGGTTCAGTTCACGGTTCATTACAAACTGGTGCTTTAACTACTACATTTACAGCTAGCCAAGGTTTATTATTAAAGATTCCTAATATGTACAAAATAGCCGGTGAATTATTGCCTGGTGTTATTCATGTTTCTGCAAGAAGCCTTGCTGCTCAAGCATTATCAATTTTTGGTGATCACCAAGACGTTATGGCATGCCGTCAAACTGGTTTTGCTATGCTTGCTACATCAAGTGTTCAAGAAGTTATGGACCTTGCCGGTGTTGCTCACCTTGCCGCAATTAAAACTAGTGTGCCATTTATGCACTTCTTTGATGGATTTAGAACAAGTCATGAAATCCAAAAAGTTGAAGTAATGGATTATGAAGTATTTGATAAATTATTAGACCGTGAAGCAGTACAAGCTTTCCGTAATCGTGCTTTAAATTTTGAACATCCTGTTACAAGAGGAACTGCTCAAAACGATGACGTTTACTTCCAAACTCGTGAAGCAAGTAACAAATTCTATAATGAAGTTCCTGCTGTTGTTGCTGATTATATGGCAAAAATTAGTGAAGTAACTGGCCGTAACTATGCCCCATTTGTATACTATGGTGCTGAAGATGCAACTGATGTAATCATTGCTATGGGTTCTGTTACTGAAACTACTAAACAAGTTGTTGATTATTTAAATGCTCAAGGTAGAAAAACTGGCTGTGTAACTGTACACCTATATCGTCCTTTCGCAAAAGAATATTTATTTAAAGTAATGCCTAAGACAGTTAAGAGAATTGCTGTATTAGACCGTACTAAAGAACCTGGTTCAATTGGTGAACCTCTATACTTAGATATCAAGGCTGCTTTCTATGGACAAGAAAACGCCCCTAGAATTATTGGTGGTCGTTATGGATTATCTAGTAAAGATACTACTCCTGCTCAAATCATCGCTGTTTATGATCATCTAGCAAAAGATGGATTTGATGGATTTACAGTTGGTATTGAAGATGATGTAACTCATTTAAGCATTCCAGTTGGTAAAGAAGTTAAATTATTAGAAGGTACTTCTGAACTAGTATTCTATGGTTTAGGTAGTGATGGTACTGTAGGTGCTAACAAAAATACTATTAAGATTATTGGTGATAACACTGACCTATATGCACAAGCATATTTCGCATATGACTCTAAGAAGAGTGGTGGCGTAACTCGTTCACATTTACGTTTTGGTCCTAAACCAATTACTGCCCCATACCTTGTAAGTCTAGCAGATTTCGTTAGTTGCAGTCTTGAAGCTTATGTTGAAAAATATGATATGCTAAGCTGCTTAAAAGATGGTGGAACTTTCTTACTAAATACAGTTAAATCAGCTGATGAAATTGAAGCTCATTTACCTAATAGTTTTAAGAAAGCATTAGCAGAAAAACATGCTAAGTTCTACATCATTGATGCTGTTCATCTTGCTCGTCAAATCGGTTTAGGTGGAAGAACTAATACAATCTTACAATCTGCATTCTTCAAATTAAATGAACAAATTATGCCTTATGATCATGCTCAAGAATTAATGAAGAAATATGCAGCTAAAACATATGCTAAGAAGGGTGAAGCTGTTGTTCAATTAAACTATCAAGCAATCGATAAAGGTGCTGAAGGATTAGTAGAAGTAACAGTTAAACCTGAATGGGCAAATCTTCCTGTTGAAAAACATGAAGTATCAAGTGATCGTCCTCATTTCGTAAAAGACATTGCTGATCCAGTTAATGCTATTAAAGGATATGATCTTCCTGTTTCTGCATTTAATGGATTTGAAGATGGTACAATTCCATGTGGTACAGCCGCATATGAAAAACGTGGTACAGCTAACTTCGTTCCTGAATGGAATCCTGAAAACTGTATTCAATGTAATCGTTGTGCATTTGTATGTCCTCATGCTGTAATTCGTCCATTCCTTGCAACTGAAGAAGAAATGAAGAATGCTCCAGAAGGCGTAAAAACTCTTAATGCAATTGGTAAAGACTTTGCTGGATTACAATATTCTATCCAAATCTCTACACTTGACTGTACTGGATGTGAAGTATGCGTAAATACTTGTCCTGGTAAGAAAGGTGAAAAAGCTCTTAAGATGGTTCCTATTGATCAAGCAATTGAAGATAAACAAGCAGAACATGCTAAATATTTCTTCAACGAAGTAACTTATAAAGACTACTTAGTTGATAAGATGGCTAATGCTAAGAATTCGCAATTTGCTCAACCATTATTTGAATTCTCAGGCGCTTGTGGCGGTTGTGGTGAAACTCCTTATGTTAAACTTGCAACTCAATTATTTGGTGACCATATGGTAGTTGCTAACGCAACAGGTTGTTCTTCAATTTATGGTGGTAGCTTCCCTGCTTCTCCTTATACAAAGAACAAAGATGGCAATGGTCCAGCTTGGGCTAACTCTCTATTTGAAGACAATGCTGAATTTGGTTTTGGTATGACTAATGCTTCAAATGCATTACGTGATCAAATCGCTACAATCATGGAAGAAGCTCTTGAAGAAGGTTGCTGCAATGAAAAAGTTCAAGAATTATTCAAGAAATGGCTAGAAAACCGTGAAGACTATAAAGTGACTAAAGAAGTTAAAAATGAACTTGTTCCATTACTAGAACAATGTGATGGCGAAAGAGCTAAGAGAATCTTAGGATTAAAAGATCATTTAGTTAAACGTTCACAATGGATCTTTGGTGGTGATGGATGGGCATACGACATTGGTTACGGAGGATTAGACCATGTTATCGCTAATGGTGAAGATATTAATATCTTAGTATTAGATACAGAAGTTTACTCTAACACTGGTGGTCAATCATCTAAATCAAGTCCTACTGCTTCAATTGCAAAATTCACAGCAGCTGGTAAACATGGTAAGAAGAAAGACTTAGCTGCAATCGCAATGAGTTATGGACATGTATATGTTGCTTACGTTTCCCATGGTGCTGACCAAGCTCAATTATTAAAAGCAATGCGTGAAGCAGAAGCATATCACGGACCATCAATTATCATTGCTTATTCTCCATGTATCAACCATGGTGTAAAAGCTGGTATGGGTAAATCACAAGAACAAGCTAAACTTGCTGTTGAATGTGGTTATTGGACACTTCTAAGATTTGATCCAAGACTTGCAGCAGAAGGCAAGAACCCACTAGTATTAGATTCTAAAGAACCTAACTGGGATTTATATGATCAATATCTAATGAGTGAAACTCGTTATGCACAATTAAAGAATGTTAATCCAACTGAAGCAGAAGCTCTACTTGCTAAAAATAAAGCAGAAGCTATGCGTCGTTATAAGATGTATCAAAGATACTTATCAATGGATTATTCACTATAATATTAATCTAGAGACTATTTTAATAATAGTCTCTATTTTTCTTTTCTAAAGAGTAAACTTTTTTTCATATTCTTTTACAAAATGCAAAAAAATATGTATAATAAGAGTAATAGTATAATCGAGGTAAAAATATGAATACAAAAAAAATAACAATTAGATTAATAATAGTAATGTTTATTACATTCTTTTGCTTAACTTTAACAAGTTGCAAGATATCTGAGTCTTACGCAAAAAAGATTAATGATGCATATGATAACGGAACTCCTCTTACCTATAATGATGTAATGCTTAGACTTGGAACTCCGTTTAGTAAAGAAATAAATGGAAGTCCATCTGTTGCTACTGGATATGCTGAGTGGTTTCAAGGTTATGTAGAGGGGGAAGAAACAAAGTTTGTTAAGGATAACAAAAAAGGTAAGAAAATAAAGGCAATATATGTAGAATTTATAAATGGTAAAGCTATAGGTGCGAGATACTATGTCGTTAATGAATAAAAAATTTTTAAGATGTTTTATTCTTATTGTTGTTTTAGTAATGATTACTACATTAATTAGTTGTAATAAAGTTACTAAAAGTAATTATGACAAAATATATATAGGAATGAAAAAATCAGAAGTTATTAAAATTATCGGACTACCAAATGAAACAATTCCACAACTTACATATGATATTTGTTATTGGTATGATAATGCAACAAGCTTTAAAGATGCAATTGAAAAAGAAAAAGAAGGAAAGGAAGTTTATTGTATAATTCTAACCTTTACAATTGATGAAGGTATACCAAGTGTGGTTACCCATAAAGAATATGGAAGAATACAAGACTTTAAAGGTGAATAAGATGAGTTACGCAAAAACAAGACTTGAAAACGATAAAAGAAAAAACAAACCTAATATAATATTTCCAATTATTAATACTATTTTCGCAACCATTCTTATGGGAATAGTTATATTTTTATTTTGTACGAGTAAAGGCTCATTTGGAATTGGTTTATTTATTTTCTGTGTAGTTATATTAATTTTATATCCATTATCTAGTTGGTTAAATAGTTTTGTCCTAAAAAAAATGAATTTAAAGAAAATTAATAACTATGAAAAAGAAACTGAAATGCTAATTAAATATGTGAAAAGATATGAATCATATCATGCATATGAACTTGGCAAAGATCTAAATATTAACTTTGAAATAGAAAAAACTAATGAAATAGTTGAAGGGGAAACGCTTAAGTTCAACCCAGACACTTGTAGTTTAGGTGTTCCTCAAAATGCTAATGTGTTACTAACTTTAGGTGTAAGTTTTGCAGGAATTGAAGTAAATAAAGAAACTAAACAAATAGTAGGAGTTGCAGGAATGTTGCCGCGTTCAGTCTGGTATCCTAAAAAATTAAAGGCTCCTACCCCAACTAAAGCTAAAATTAAAGTTGATTTCAATGGTTTTAACATTAGTAATAAAATTGTCATTCACGCATTAAGAAGAGCAGATATATATTATGATAATAAAACTGGATGGCTAGCAGTAGGGGAAAGAAAAGTTACAGTTATAGATGATGCTTATGAAATCAAAAAAGGTGTTATAATTGTATTAAGAGATCAAGAACTTATGTCCGTTTGGCTTGAGCTTGACCCCAATCTATTAGTAAAATAAGGTGTATTCTTGAAAAATGAATATACCTTTTTAAAAGTTTACTAGTAAAAAAACAATGAATAGGTTATACTAAAGATATATATTTAATTATTCATTTGCAAAATTTACAAAAATTTGGTATAATATATTAGCTAAAAGGATTAATAAAATATAAACATATAAAGTCAGTAAAGGAGATATGAAATATGTCTAAATTACAAATTAAAAACCTACATGTAAGTGTTGAAGGAAAGGAAATATTAAAAGGTGTAAATCTTGAAATGGAAACTGGTGAATTCCATGTTATTATGGGACCTAATGGAACCGGTAAATCTACACTTGCATCCACTATTATGGGACATTATAAATACGAAGTAACTGAAGGTGAAATTCTTCTTGATGGCGAAGATGTTTTGAAAATGACAGTTGATGAAAGAAGTAGAAAAGGTTTATTCCTTGCTATGCAATATCCAAGTGAAATAGCAGGTGTTACTAATTCTGATTTCATTAAGAGTGCTATGCAAGCAAGACTTGGCAAAGATGAAAGAATTTCTTTATTTAAGTTTATTAAATCACTTGATACAGCTGTAAAAGAACTTAAAATGCGTGAAGATTTACCTCAAAGATATGTTAATGAAGGCTTTTCAGGTGGCGAAAAGAAACGT
>SAMEA104315439__coassemble_595_pt1 | contig 13723 bp, 15 predicted proteins | sample SAMEA104315439__metabat2_low_PE_048 | metagenome-assembled genome bin SAMEA104315439 (sample SAMEA104315439) | gut metagenome | biome: Monkey gut; feature: monkey-associated habitat; material: faeces | place: China | collected 2013 | reverse complement strand
TCTTAAAGTTGTATAATCACCAAGTGAAACTTGTTTTACAGTAATATTTGGATATTCTTGCTGGAATCTAGTAATAATTTCAGCTATAATTCTTTGGTTAAATGAACCCATCGCATGCCAAAATTCAATTTGTACTGGTTCATTATAATTATAATCAATTAAATCTTTCCATTTTGCGTTAATTACAATATCATCACTAACAACACCAGGAAATTCGAAATCCCATCCAATAAAAGTGGAATTTTCTTTAACAAGCTTAACAGTTGGAGCTTCAATTGTGGAAAATTCTTCTACTTGGTAACTTTCAATTGTTTGGTTACAATTAGTTTCAAAAGATACTGTTACCATCTTTGTTCTATAAAGAATTATCTTAAATGTAATTACATCGGTAGTTCCATCCGCAGGCACACAGTTAAAATATACTATATTCTCTCCAAGGGCAAGAGTATATTCCTTAGAGTTTTCAATAATATTGTTGTTGTATATATCTGTAGATATTGTATATGTAACGCAATAATTAATTGTAAATAATTCATCTAAATCAATTGTTTCTTCCTCATTGTGAATAAGTACAGCATACATAGTTTCTGCCATTTGCGTTGTTTGTTCTCTTTTAGGAATAAATTTAAGCAATGTATCATGTATATTTCTAACAAACTTTGCTGTTAAAGTTATATCACTAGTTACTGTGTTACCAGCAAACATCCATTTTTCATCATCTACATACCATCCTGTAAATATATATCCTTCTTTTATTGGATCAGTTGGTTTTGTTACTTTTTCACCTTTTATTACTATTTGATCAGGTATTTCTAAATCAGTATTTGTAACAAATTTAACTGTGTATTTCTCATTTGTGCTATTACCATTATTATTAACGCACCCCACCATTATTAACATTAACACTAATAGTGAAATAAAAGTTATAGTTCTTTTCATTTTTTTATTTTCCTTTCTTTCTATTATATATTATATAACAAATTGATATATATATCAACTTTTTAAGAAAAAAAGATAGGTTGTCATCATCTTTAAACTACCTATCTTTATTTTTACCAAGTATTTCTTGATATATATTACTTTTAGAAGTATTGCGATCTTTCGCAACCATTTTCATTGCCTCTTTTTGATCATACCCTGAATTCAAATAATATTGGTAATGTTCCTTCACTGTTAAGTTACAAAGAATTTCACTTTTTTCCTCATTTGTGCAACCTGATAATATTATAACCATTTCACCTTTTAGTTCGTCCACAACTTCTAATATTTCACTAGCTGTACCACGTAAATATTCTTCATACCTTTTAGTTAATTCTCTAGCTAACACAATATGTCTAGTTGGCATTAGTTCATTAATTATTTCTAATGTTGAATTAATGCGGTGAGGTGCTTCATAAATAATTAATGTGTTAGGTGAATATTTCAATGTCTCTAGTTCTTCTTTTCTTTTTTGGTCTTTACTATTCAAAAATCCTATAAATGTAAAATTATTAGATGGAATACCTGAACCAACAAGAGCTGTAAGACTAGCACTAACACCAGGTACAACTACTACATTAATATCATCTGCAATGGCCGCTCTAGCTATTAGAAAACCCGGATCACTAATGGTCGGCATTCCCGCATCACTGACGACTGCGATATTTTTACCATTTTTTATTTTTTCAATTATTATATCAGTTAATCCTTGTTCATTATGAACATGATAACTATGCATTTTAGTATGTATATCAAAATGGGCAAGTAACATACCAGTTATTCTAGTATCTTCACAATATATATCATCCACCATTTTTAAAGTTGTTACAGCACGATATGTCATATCATTATAATTACCAATTGGAGTAGCTACTAGATATAATTTTGATGTTTCATGTTCATATGTTCTTTGTCTTTTTAACATATTATACCTTCTTATAATTAAATATTTCTAATATTTCTTTTGTATATTCATTATTACTATTTTTCACGTATAATGGCTGTAGTACTTTAAGTTCGCCTTGTTTGTTAGTTTTTTTGCCTTCAATAAGAATTGCCACCGCATCTGTTGTCTTTGGAGAAGAATATACAAATTGTAATCTTTTGGGTTCAATCATATATTTTCGAAACATATTTAATATTTCTACTAATCGTTCACTACGATGAACCATTGCGAAAGTACCACCTTCCTTTAAAAGGATTGATGCACTTTTCAATAATTGTTCTAGATTTAAATTTATTTCATGACGGGCTATAGTCTTATAATCATTCTTGTTTAGTTTTGATTTATCAGTAACTTTAAAATATGGGGGATTAGAGACTACAACATCAAATGATGATGTTCCTAGTGTTTTATATACATCATTTACATCAGCATTTAATATCGTTATCTGTGATTCTAAGTTGTTAAGATCAACACTTCTTTTCGCAAGATTATATATGTCTTCTTGAAGTTCTACTCCATATATATGGCTGTTGGTTCTTAAACTTAGAAACATAGGGATGTAGCCATTACCACATCCTAAATCAATTATCTTCTTATCTCTTAAATTAATGGTCACAAAACTAGCTAATAATGTTGAATCTAATGAAAAATTGAGAATATCATCACGTTGGATTATTTTTAATCCTTCATATCCTAGTAGATTACTTATTGTTTCCTTGCTTTTTGTTTCCATTGTTTTTAAATTTCTTCTTGTATTTATTATAGCGGTGAGCTTTTTTAGGATTATCTGGTACATTTTCAGATGATTCTTGTTCACCATTTTCTTCTTGTTGTAATTCTTGAACTTCTACTTCAATCTCATCATCAACCTCTTCAGCCGTTACTATTAATTCAGGTTCTTCAACTTTTCTCGCAATAGTGAAACCTTCAATTTCTTCTAGTTTGTGGGTTGCAGGCATTGCATTTGGATCCTCTTGAGTTTTTACTAATTTTTTGAAGTAATCAACCGATACAACTTTACAATTTTCACATGTTGGAGTTTTTACATAACTACCAACAGCAGGAAATTCTTTTTTCATTTCTTTATAAAGTTCTTCTTCATATCCTATACAACACATCAATTTACCACATGCACCACTTATTTTGGCATTATTTAAGCTCATACCTTGTTCTTTTGCCATTTTCATTGTAACAAAATCAAAATTTTGAAGGAATTTTTTACAGCATAATTCTCTTCCACAAATACCAATTCCTCCAAGAGCGCGGGCAGCTTCACGAGGACCTATTTGTCTTAGTTCTACTCTAATTCTAAATTCAGGTGCTAAATACTTTAATAGTTCTCTAAAATCAACCCTATCATCTGCCGTATAGTAGAAAATAATTTTAGATAAATCTATTGTGTACTCTGCATATAATGGTTTCATTTCTAGTTTGCATATTTTGATATATTTTTTAAACACTTCAAATGCTTTTTTTGCAAGTTCAGCATTCTTTTTTTCTTGTTCTACATCTTCATCTGTAGCTTTTCTAATTACTGGTTTTAGTTCATATTCTATTTGTTCATCTTCGACTTCACGATTAGGAATTATGACCTTACCAAGTTCTACTCCTCTTACAGTTTCAACAATAGCATACTCACCTAATTTAAAATCATTATTTAGGGGATCAAAATAATATACTTTTCCCACTTCTTTAAATTGTATTCCTACTATTTTCATTTTCTCTCCTCTACTTATTTATTTCAACCATTAGACTAGTATAAAATAAATTAAGGTTTACGTAATAATTTAATCTTTCTTGATATTTATTAATTACATCAATTTGATGCATTATTTTTTCAATGTTTATGTTTTCATTATTATATAAGGAAGTAACCTCTAAAAATACTTTCGATTCTTTACCATTATATATATTTACTATTTCTTTATTTATTAATAATAATATATCCAAAAATACACGATGCCATTTCTTGTCAGTTTCATTTTTTAAGTAACTACTATTTTTATAAAAAAATACAAAAGGATCTTTATGAGTCGCAATTTGTTTTTCTATTCCTAACGCAAGCGTAAGCAATTCATAAACTTTTCCCTCAGCAATCATTTGTTTTGCATTGTCAGCATCAGCAGTTAAATAAGATAAAACATATGACATAGTTTTTTCAACTCCACTTTCCTCTAGTGCTTCCATAATAAATTGGAGTGGAATAGGTTTAAATTGTATTACTTGAGTTCGGGAAATAATAGTATCTAGTATCTTTTCCTTGTTTTTTGTTAATAAGAAGATATAATGATTAGCTGCAGGTTCCTCAAGTAACTTCAAAATAGCATTGGCTGATGATGTGTTCATTTTATCAGCATCTTTTATAATACCTATTTTAGGGCCTTTCTCAAGTGATGTTGTATTAAACTCGTGAATAAATTCATCTATTTGTTCTCTTTTTATTAAGTCATTTTGTGGTTCTATGCATATTATATTAAGGTGATTACCTTTTTCAACCCTTATACAATTGTGACAACGAAAACAAGGCTTGTTATCACTTTCACACAATAATAACATAGACATATATATTGCGGCTTCATATGTGCCACTTCCCTCACCGCCTTCAAACATATAGGCATGAGATAAATATCCACTTTCATAACTTCCTTTTAGTAAACGGATGACAGCAGGTTGATTTTCCATCATTTGTTTAATTGTCATTTTCTCTATTCTCCTTAAGAAAATGTAATACCGCTGCCGTTGTAACTTCCGCTACTTCATTTTGTGTCATTTCTCCATCTATTCTTATAATTCGTTTAGGGTCGTTTTCACATAATTGAATGTAACTATCATATACATTATGATGAAACTCAATTGTTTCAAGTTCAAGTCGGTCCATATCGCGTAAATTCTTTTTAATTCTGGCAAGTCCAACTTCAGGATGAACACAAACAAAAATAGTTAAATCAGGCGTTAAACCTTCGGTTGCGAATTGATTTAGTTCATTTACTTTATCAATTCCAAGATGTCTAGCACCGCCTTGATATGCTAGCGAACTATCTAAGAAACGATCACAAAGAATAATTTTTCCATCCTTAAGGGCTGGTAAAATAGTTTTCTGAATATGTTCCCTTCTGCTAGCTGCATAAAGCAAAGCTTCAGTCCATGAATCCATACCAACGTTACTTTTATCTAAAATTATTTCTCTAATTTTTTCAGCAATAGGACTACCACCAGGTTCTCGTGATAACACAACATTATATCCTAATTCTTGTAATTTATTATATACAGCTTTAATAGCACTAGATTTCCCACTGCCATCATTTCCTTCAAAAGTAATAAATAAGCCTCTCATATTCTTCTACCTCTATTTTACTATTATACCATATTTCACAATTTATATAAAGTAATGTGTTTAATTAAAATTTGAATTGTATACATATATATAATTTTGTAAATACTAATGTAGAGGTGAAAAAATGAAATATAAAAATAACATTAGAACAACTGATATGAAGAAAAAAAATATTAGTAGAGAAGAATTTGCGAGTGAATTGAGCCCATTGAGTAAAATGGCTCAAGGAATATATATAGCTGAAAATAGTGACGTTGATAATATTATTCTTAATAAAAAGAAAATTAATGAGAAACGTCAAAAGGACAACTTAGCAAAGGAACTAAATTATAAATAAAGTTTTTAGTTAATTGTTTTTCTTTTATTTTTCTACAAAAAGTGTTATAATATACCATAGATATAATAACACTGATCGTAGGAGATATATATATATGCTTAAATTATTTATTGTATGTTTTTTAGCTGGGGTTGGTGCAGGACTCGGTACTGGTTTTGCTGGTATGAGTGCCGCAGCAGTTATCGCCCCAATGCTTATTACTTTTATGAAAATGGACCCGTATATGGCTGTGGGTATTGCCCTAGCAAGTGATGTTTTAGCAAGTGCCGTTAGTGCTTATACTTATGGAAAAAGTAAAAACCTAGATATTCGCAATGGGCTTATTATGCTAGTTACCGTTTTGGCATTTACACTCATTGGAAGCCTTATTGCAAAACTTGTTCCAAGCAATACAATGGGCAACTTTTCAGTATTTATGACAATGTTACTTGGTATTAAATTTATTATTAAGCCTGTTATGACCACAAAAGAAAAAATGGAAATGGTAAGCAAACGTAAAAGGGTTATTCAATCGATTGCTATGGGCTCACTAGTTGGTTTTGTTTGTGGATTTATCGGCGCGGGTGGTGGTATGATGATGCTACTGGTTTTAACAAGTGTATTAGGTTATGAACTTAAAACAGCAGTTGGCACAAGCGTATTCATTATGACATTCACCGCCTTAACTGGTTCAGTTAGTCACTTTGTAATAGGAGGAATGCCTAATATATGGTGTTTAATTATTTGCATTTTATCAACATTACTATGGGCTAGGATTGCGGCTATATTTGCTAATAAAGCAAAACCTGCTACACTTAATCGTGTAACAGGTGTTATCCTAACAGTTTTAGGAGTTGTAATCCTAGTTGTTAATTTAATTAATAAGTAAAGTCACTATTGTGGCTTTTTTATTTATTTTTTATAGTAAATACGATATAAATAAAGTCCTTCAGCAGGTGCTGTCCAAGGGGCTTTTTTACGGTCTTTTGATTCAATAATTTCATTAACGTTATCTAATGTTAGTTTATTTTCATTTACTTTTAAAATTAGTGCCATAATAATTCTTACCATATTTCTTAAAAAACCATCACCAATAATTGAAAATTCATATACTCCTTTTTCTTCTTTCACAGTAAAGGAATAAATAGTACGAACTGTATTTTCTTTATCATGACCTTTGGAAAGACTTTTAAAATCTTTAGTACCAATAAAACACTTTATTGCTTGATTAACTTTGTTAATATCTACACTATATGGATAAAAATATATATATTGAGATTTCAATGGATCATATTCATTAGTTGAAATATAATAACGATACTCTTTTTTAGTAGCATCATATCTTGCATGAAATGATTCGTCTACTATTTCTACTTCTTTTATATATATGTGTGGTTTTAATATTTTGTTCATTGCTTTTTTCAATTGTTCAGTGGGAATAAACTGTGAACTATCAAAATGAGCAACCTGAGCAATTGCGTGTACCTTCGCATCTGTCCTTCCGGCACTCTTTATTTCTACCTGATGTTTAAAAATTAAAGTTAAGCAGTTTTCAATTGTTTCTTGAACAGTTGTTTTTTTGGTTTGTCGTTGATAGCCATAAAAATACGAACCATCGTAGCTGATAATTAACTTATATCGCATAACACACCTTCCAAACAATCAAAGATGCTAATAAACTTGCTAACACAATTAATGATATGTAATCTTTAGCACAGAACTTTAATTGGTATAGTCTTGTTCTCTTTTCTCCAGGTATATAACCTCTTGCCTCCATTGCGTCCGCAAGATCTAAAGCTCTTTTAAATGCTATTACAAACATTGGAATTAGTAATGATATAATTTGCCTAATTTGTGTGTGCAATTTTCCTTCTTTAAAATCTACCCCTCTAGATGATTGTGCCTTAAGTATTTTATCAGTTTCATTAAAGAGTGTTGGAATGAATCTTAAGGCTATTGAAATCATCATTGCTAATATTGATGGTTTTAATTTTACCAATTCAAGTGGTTTAAAATACCACTCTATTGCGGCAGAAAGGTCTAGTGGTTTCGTAGTTAATGTTAGAGTAGTTGAAAGTAATATAATCAAAAAGACTCTAAGAATAATAAATAATCCTGATATTAGTCCACCTCTATGTATTTTCACAACTGGAGACCAAATAACATTCATATTGAACGAAAAAGTAAATATATATATACTTAATCCAAACAATATTAAAAAAACAATTAATTTTGCTGGTATATATTTTCTAAGTACAATAAATAAAAACAACATTAGAACAACTATATCAATACTAAATATACTAAAGTATAAATTAAACTCTGTTATTATCTCTCCATTTTTGTTAGTTAACAATTGGAATAAAAATGAAAAGATTAATAATAATGCTATTTGCCTTAAACTTTTTAAATACTTAACAATTGGAACTCTCGACAACAAAATAATTATTAAAATAATAAAACTAAATATACCTAACAATATAAAATTATTGAATGGTATTAAAAAGGCTATCACCATAAAAACGATTAACCCTAATAGTTTAATTCTAGGATCAAGTTTATGAATCAAACTATTTCCGTTATAGTATTGACCAAATGCTATTTTTTCATTCATTATGATCACCTACTTTGTGTTCTTTAACTATTATATCGAATAATTCTTGTTTTGTTAAAGGAATTGTACTAAAACTAATAAGGCCTCTATTTTTAAGTTCTACGGCTATTTTAGCGCATTCTGGGAGTCCTAAGTTAAAACTTGATAATTTATTCACATTTTGAAATAATTCATTTTTAGGGCCATCATATACGACGTTTCCATCATTCATTACAATTACACGTTTAGCATATTGAGCAACAACATTCATATCGTGGGACACCATAATAATTGTTTTATGTGTTTCTACCTGAATATTATGTAACAATTCCATTAATTCTAATTTACTTTTAGGGTCTAGACCTACAGTTGGTTCATCTAGTATCAAGATATTCGGATTACTAGCAAGAATACCAGCTATTGCGGCTTTCCTCATTTGGCCACCGCTAATAGAAAACGGAGAACGTTCAAGGATTTCGTCAGGAATCTTTAAAAGTTTTGCTACTTTTTCTGCTTCTAGTTTAGCCTCATCAGGTGACATACCAAAATTTTTAGGGCCAAATAAAATATCTTTCATTACTGTGTCTTCAAATAATTGATATTCAGGAAATTGAAATACAAGTCCTACATGTGCTCTAATTAATTTAAACTTAACTTTAGCATTTTTTCTCTTATTGTTAGTTACTATTTGTTCGTTTATTATTACATTTCCTGTGGTTGGCAAAAGTAATGCATTCATTAATTGAACAAGCGTTGACTTACCACTGCCTGTATGTCCAAGAATAGCAATGAATTCATCATTATCTTTAATACTAATATTAATATTATTTAAAGTATTATTGGAAGCTTTTTTAACGTATTTAAATGTTACATTTTGAAAGTTAATTCCCATAGTGCTTCCTCTAACTCTTTTTTATTTGATAGGTTTAAATCTTTCACCTTATACATAATATCTAGACTATCAAGTAAAGTAAGGCCACTAGCTTCCAATATTTCTTTTTCTTTTAATACTTCTTGAGGCTTTCCCTCTAATACGATATGTCCTTCATTAAGCACGATTACTCTATCAGCAAAAACAGCTTCTTCCAAGTTATGTGTTATCGTTACAATTGTTTTCGAACTTTCTTGTTTTAACTTTTTTATCATTTCTATTATTTCAGATGTTCCTTTAGGGTCTAACATTGATGTTGCTTCATCAAATATTATAACTTCAGTCTCCATTGCGAGAGCCCCAGCTATAGCAACTCGTTGTTTTTGCCCACCAGATAAATCTTCCGGACTTACTAGTAAATATTTTTCCATATCAACGAGTTTAGCATATTTGTTGATTCTTTCAATCATTTCATCTCTAGGTATTTGATGGTTTTCAAGTCCAAAAGCAATGTCGTCTTGTACTGTAACACCAACAAACTGATTATCTGGATTTTGAAATATAATTCCCATTTTGGCATGTAGTTTGTCAAGTTCAGTTTCAGTAACATTAGGATCAGCCGTATCTACGCCATTAATATAGATAGAGCCAGAATTTGGTTGAAGCAAACCCATTATTAATTTAGCGATGGTGCTTTTTCCACTACCATTATGACCAAGAATACTGATCATTTCACCTGGTTTAATTTCAAATGATATATTTTTGATAACATCATCAAATCTAGAATCATCATCATATTTAAAACAAACATTTTTGAATTCAACCTTCATAGTCACCTCCGCATAAATTATATATATATTATACCATATTCACACAACAATATAAAGGAAAAAGCCCACAACAAATTGAACTTGTTTATGATGAATTTAAAGATTTTTGTAGTTATAGACTTGGTTTGTAAAACACTACAATATATTTTCTTTTCTATTATCTAGCTATATATTCTAATCAACATGTATAATATCAATTTTTTATACTATTTATAAAGAAAAAGAAAGGATTCAATCCTTTCAATTATTTTCCAAATACATTTTGGTTCTTTTATAACAAACACTAACATTCGTTAAAGTAATAACTTGTATCAAAAATAAACTATATTACTATTTTATATATAATCTCCATAAAGAAAGTGTATATACTTTCCGTAATTTTAAGAATCGGTGATTCAATATTAAAAAATGATAATATATATATAACAAGCATTATGCCCATCATAAAGAATGTACCATATTTCTGATATCCCATATATTCCTCATATGCACCTTTAGGAAGAATAACACCAATAGCTTTTGAACCATCAAGTGGTGGAATGGGAATTAAATTGAATACACCGAGGCCGATATTCAATATTGCTAAATAAGAAAAGAAATTATATATAATCTCAAATACTACATTATAACCTAAATTATTGTTATATTGAATTGCGAAAGTAATTCCTATAATTATAAATGAAATAATTGTTATTATAAAATTCATAATTGGTCCCGCAAGGGCGACAAGAGTCATACCAATTTTTTTATTTTTATAATATGACGGATTAATAACTACAGGTTTAGCCCATCCAAAATGGAAGAACACTAGACATAAAGCACCAATTGGATCCAAGTGTTTTAATGGATTTAGTGTAAGTCTTCCTGTTTCTCTTGGTGTAGGATCACCTAACCATGATGAAACTAGGCCATGGGCAAGTTCATGCAATATAATTGCGATGAGGGCTGCTGGAATAATATATAAATAATCTAATATATCTTCTAATTGCATAATTATCTACCAGAACTTTTATTTGTTCTTTCCTTCTTTAGGTATTATAACATTTTATTATAAACTTTTCAACTAAAGCACATAAATTATATTTGAACAAAGTTAGTGTTATCACTCTAACCCAAACACTTAATGTTTCTTTTAAGTAGACTATTGTACTTTACTTATGAGGCCTCACGGGGTAAGTTGATAATCTCTTGTTCTTTACAACCTCTTGATTTACTGTTTTGAGTTTACGTTTATCTTTTAGACTTCGGTTTGTTGTGCACCTTATCTCTCATTTAGCCTTATATCAAGTTTCTGTTCGTAGGCTCAAAGAACTTGTTATACCACTTCTTTCATCTAAGCATCGCTGCTTTCAACTTGTGGTTCACTACACTTGGCGTTAAATACCCGTGGCTGAACTTTCATCAGTTAGATTATCAACATGCCCGTCACACGCAAAAAACACCCTATCACTAGGGTGTATTTTATTCACAATTAAATCTAATTAAATATTAGATAAATTCAATAATTGCCATTTCAGTTGCATCGCCACGACGAGGACCAAGTTTTAAAACTCTTGTGTAACCACCATTACGATCTACATACTTAGGAGCAATTTCATTAAATAATTTTTGAATCGCATAATTTCCTTCTGCATCTTTTTCAAAACGAACTATTTGAGCTGCTTGACGACGAGAAGCAAGAGTGTTTTTCTTACCTAATGTTACCATTCTATCAGCTAATCTTTTTAGTTCTTTTGCTTTTGCTTCAGTAGTTTCAATACGACCATTTATAATTAAATCAGTGATTAAATCGCGAAGTAATGCTTTTCTAGGACTACTTTTACGACTTAATTTACGATAACCTAATGACATATTTTTTATCTCCTCTTCTACTATTCTTCGTCTGATTCATCATCATCATCTAAGAATGATGCACCAGTACTATTTTTAAGATCTAAACCAATCTCGCGAAGTTTTTGTACAACTTCTTTCAATGACTTACGACCTAAGTTACGAACTTTCATCATTTCTTCTTCAGTCTTTTGTGTTAATTCACCAACAGTATTAATGTTAGCACGTTTTAGACAGTTATAAGAACGAACTGATAAATCAAGATCTTCAATTTTACGATCCAATTTGCTATTGGTAACTACTTCTTCTTTTTGAGTCATGTTCTCACTTTGTTTGATATAAGTATTTAAATCTTCAATAATTGAGAAATGTTCATCTAAGAATTTCGCAGCCATACTTAATGCGTTAGTAGCTTTAATGCTGCCATTTGTCCAAACTTCAAGTGTTAATAAATCACAATCAAAGTTGTCTTCATATCTTGTTTTAGTTACATCATAACGACATTTTGTAATTGGTGTAAAAATTGAATCAATTGGAAGAAGTCCTACTATTCTATTATTGCCTTCTTTACAGAAACGCTTATTTTCTTCAGCATTAACATAGCCAACACCATTTCTGATAAGTATTTCCATTTCAAATTTACCACCTGCAGATAGTGTCGCAATAGGTTGGTCAACATTTACAATTCGAATTACTTCAGTAGAATCTAATGAAATATCACTAGCTTTAATTACTCTTGTATATTGTAAATCTTCTTCTTTGACGCCAGCTTTCTTTTGTTCTTCTATACTAGGAAGAGCAACAGATATTTGTAAATGACAAAGTTCATTGTCATCATTGTATTCACCTTTTTCATTTTTATCAAAGTTGATTGTAAAAATAATTGTTTTAAGGTTTAAAATTATTTCAGTTACATCTTCTCTAACATAAGGAACTGCACAGAATTCATGTTCAACACCTTCCATATGAATTGCAACAATCGCTGCGCCTGGAAGTGATGATAATAACACTCTTCTTAAAGCATTACCAATTGTTATACCATATCCACGTTCTAGTGGGCTTAATACTATTTTACAATAATTAGGATCTGCTATTCCTGAATCATTAACAAATTTTAATTCTGGTCGAATAAATTTAATTTTTCTCACTTTTTTCCTCCTAATATAAATGATTTGAAATATTCTGTATTTTTTTGAAATACTGCTATTACAAATAGCATTTATTAGTTATTAGCCACGAGGTCGTTTTGGAGGACGACATCCATTGTGAGGAACTGGTGTAACATCTTGAATTGAAATAATGTCAAGACCAGCTACTTGTAATGAACGAATAGCTGCTTCACGACCAGGGCCTGGGCCTTTAACAGTAACTTCTACTTTTTGCATACCATTATCCATTGCTGCTTTAGCACATGCTTCTGAAGCCATTTGTGCTGCGAATGGAGTTGATTTTTTACTACCTTTAAAGCCAACTGCTCCTGCGCTACTCCATGATACTACATTTCCTACTGGATCTGTAATTGTTACAATTGTATTATTAAATGTTGAATGAATATGAGCAATACCTTCAGGAACATTCTTTTTAACTTTTTTCTTTCTTGTCTTATAAGCCATAAGTCTTACCTCCTTTAAATATTTATCCTTTAACTAATTAACTAAGCTTTCTTTTTGTTTGCTACAGTTTTACCTTTACCCTTACGAGTACGAGCATTACGATTAGTTCTTTGTCCTCTTACAGGTAATCCTTTTTTATGACGACTTCCTTCGTATGAATTAATTTCCATTTTTGTCTTAATATTCATACTTACTTCACGACGTAAGTCACCTTCAGTTAAATGTTTGTTGATTTCATCACGGATTTTAATTAAATCATCTTGTGATAAATCTTTAGTTTTTGTAGTTGGATCAATGTCAACTTCTTTTAAAATTTGTTTTGCAAGACTTCTTCCAATTCCATAAATGTAAGTTAATGAAATACAGATATGTTTATCATTTGGAATGTCTACACCTTTAATACGTGCCATTT
>SAMEA104315439__coassemble_533_pt1 | contig 14825 bp, 14 predicted proteins | sample SAMEA104315439__metabat2_low_PE_048 | metagenome-assembled genome bin SAMEA104315439 (sample SAMEA104315439) | gut metagenome | biome: Monkey gut; feature: monkey-associated habitat; material: faeces | place: China | collected 2013 | reverse complement strand
AAAAAATAGTTCATCACACAATCACACAAAAGCACAAGAAAATTTGTAGAACCCATAATATCATTAGATATATGTAGTCTTTTTAAAAACAATTTTTAGTGAAAATAAATTGTAAAATTTGGAAAATGCTAAAATCGTATCATAAAACAAGTACAAATTTAAGGTTATTTGCTTGAAAAAAATGAGAAAAAAGAGTAAAATAATTAAGACTGATGAGTAGTTATTCTCTTGATAACGTAAGTCCAATCAGACTTTCGTTTAAGGAGGATTTTTTTTATGAACGAAAATAAAATGGCAATACAACCAATAAAAAAATAATTTGGACAATGGGACTTCCTATGGTTTTTTCAATGGTATTACAAGCCTTATATAATGTTGTTGATACAATATTTGTTATTAACATGGGGGAGGAAGGAATTAAGGCAAATTTAGCTTTAACATATGTATTTCCAGTCCAAATATTTATGATAGCTGTAGGTGTAGGTACTGGTATAGGTATAAATGCTTTGTTGTCTTTAGCGCTAGGGGAAAAAGATAAAAACAAAATAGGCTTAGCATTAGGTAATAGTATATTTTTGGGTGCTGTAATCCATTTAATATTTTTATTATTTGGAATTTTTGGATCCTATTGGTTTCTGTCATTGCAAACATCAGATAGCCAAATAATTAGCTTAGGAGTTGAATACTTAAAAATTGTTACTATATTATCTTTTGGCTCTGTAGGATTTAATATTTTCGAAAGATTCTTACAAGCAACTGGTCGAACAGTTCATTCAACAATTGCCCAAATAATGGGAGCTCTAACAAATATCATTTTAGACTATGTTTTTATTTATCCATTAAAAATGGGAGTTGCAGGCGCTGTTTATGCAACAGTAATAGGTCAAGTAGTGTCATTAATTGTGGCTATCTTATTTCATTATATTTTAAATAAAGATGTTAAGCATACACTTAAGGATATTATTCCGAATGTTAAAATTATTGATAGTATCTATAAAGTTGGATGGGCCGCGATGCTGATGCAGGGATTATTATCTATTAATATGTTTATTATGATTAAAATATTCAATCTTAGTCCAAATCCCGAATTAATAAATGGCACATATGGAATTTATTATAAAATTCAACAAATAGCACTATTTTCATGCTTTGGTTTATCGAATACATTGATTTCACTTTTAGCATTTAATGTTGGTCAAAACAATAAAAATAGAGTTAAAGAATGTATTAAATGGGGAATTATTGATACGGTAATTGTGGCAGGAGTAATAACAATAATTTTTGAAGTACTAGCAGGTCCTATTTCTAGACTCTTTGGTTTAGCCACAACTGGCAAAAATAAAGATCAAATTATATCTTTGTGTGAAATTTCAATTAGAATTGCTTCATTAGGTTATGTTTTTATAGGAATTTCTTTGGCAATTCAAGGCATTTTACAAGCATATCGAAAAGCATTATCGCCATTAGTAATTTCAGCTTTAAGGTTAGTAGTATTTTTAGTTCCATTTTCTCTAATGTTTGTTTACCAAAGTAATGCAATAAATTTAGTGTGGTGGGCCTTTCCCATTACAGAAGTATTAACGGCAATTGTGTCTATTTTAATTTTGAAACTTACAGAAAATATGATGTTATCAAAAAAGAATAAACAACTTAATTAAAGTTTTTATGTAAATATATAATAAAGAGATTTGTAGTATTCAACAAATCTCTTATTTTGTAGTGATTATTTAGAAAACTTAATCTTTAGATTAATGGTATATACTATAAGAAAATTTACTTCTGAAAAATTGCTAAAAAGTATGGCACTATATTTTGTTATTTGTTAAGCCTATGTTATAATAAACATAAATGGGTAGAATAAGAAATAAAATGCATAAAGCAACAAAAGACTTTTTAAATAGCAAAACTATCTATAAAGTCATAAGAAGGTGAAAATATGATAACATGGAATCCATGGCGTGGATGTAAAAAATGTAGTATTGGCTGTTTACATTGTTACATTCATAAAGGTGATGCTAAAAGAAAAATAAACACCAATGAAATAGTTAAGACTAAAGACTTCAACAAACCAATTGCAAAACTAAAAAACGGTACATATAGAATGAAATCTGGTCTAATCTACACCTGTTTTTCAACTGATTTTTTAATTGAAGAAGCAGATATATGGCGAAATGGTGTTTGGAAAATGATAAAAGAACGAAATGATTCGATGTTTTTGTTTTTAACCAAGCGCATTGAACGTTTTACTCAATGTATTCCAAGTGACTAGGGATATGGATATGATAATGTAATTGTTTGCTGTACAGTCGAAAATCAAGAAAATGTCGATAAAAAGCTTTCAATCTTTCAAACGCTTCCAATCAAACATAAGCAAATAGTAGCACAACCTTTAATTGAAAAGATTGATATTGAAAAATATTTGGATGATATTGAGCAAGTAACAGTTGGAGGAGAATCTGATGTAAATGCAAGAATTATTGAATATGACTGGGTATTGAGTATTAGAGAACAATGCATTAGAAAAAATATTAATTTTATCTTTAGACAATGTGGAACCCATTTTATTAAAGATGGTAAACTATATAATTTGAAAACTAGATATTTATGTAGTCAAGCAAAACAAGCTAATATAAACTATAAATCTAGTTAAATATGAAAAATAAAAGTAAAAGAGGAAATTTATGAAGTATGTAATTGTTACAGGGGCACTTGGGGGAATGGGACTAGCTACAACCTTAAAATTATTGGATTATGGCTATAATGTGATTGGATTAGATAAATCTGTGAATAGTGAAATTAAACATGAAAACTTAACTTTACTGACATGTGATGTTACGAATGAAGAAAATATTCAAAATGTATATAATCAAATCTTAAATATAACTAATGAAATTGATGCAATTATTCATTTTGCGGGAATGTATTTAATGGATTCACTTGTGGAAATTCCATATCAAGATCTTAATCAAATCTTTAAAGTAAACTTTTTTGGAGTATATTTAATTAATAGGACATTTATGCCATTGCTAAAAAAAGGGGGCAAAATTATTACTACAACAAGTGAATTAGCATCTCTTGATCCACTTCCATTTACAGGAATCTATGCGATCACAAAGTCAACGTTAGATAAATACTGTTATTCTTTACGCATGGAATTACAATTACTGGATATTAAAGTCTCAGTGGTAAGAGCAGGAGCCGTAAAAACAGCTATGTTGGGTTCATCAATAAAAAGTTTAGAAGAGTTTTGCAATAAGACAAAATTATATAGTTATAATGCCCAAAAATTTAGAGAAATTGTTAACAAGGTAGAAACTAAAAATATTGATCCAGATAAACTTGCAAGCAAAGTTCTAAAGATATTAGAAAAGAAAAATCCTAAATTTGCCTACAGGATAAACGCTAATTTTTATTTACGTTTATTAAGTAAAATGCCTAAAAGATTTCAATTTTGGATAATAAAAAAAATATTAAGGAAGAATAAATAATGAAGAAACGATGTTATTACTTATTTTTGTTTATAGGGATTGTTCTATTAACACTAGTAATTACACATATTACAAGTTTTAAGCCACATGATTATTTTTACAAACAACATCCAGATGTTACAAAATATATTGGAACAAATGTTGTTTCAATGTGGGCGAACTTCAGCTTTTTTACCTATCATACGATGATATTTTCAGGAATATGGTTAATCCTTTTAGTCATAGGAGAATGGTTTAATCTAAAAGGTTTAAAGGCATTTACAAGAAATCAATCAGTGATGTCATTTATTATGACTAACTATATTTTAACAGTAGTATTATATACTGTCTTTGAACTTTCAAGTGGTAATCCTACCTTTGGTTGGTTTGGTGCTAATAATTCATCAATTCACAACCTTGGCACTAATATTCTTTCTCATTACGTTTGTTTTTGCTTGGTTCTTTTTGCCTATATTAAAGTTACTCCTCTAAGTTTATTTAAAAAGAGACATATGATTTATATACTACAATATGCAGTATTTTATTATATTATTGTATAATTAACGGGAAAATACGCTTATAGAATTGAGTGGTATCCATACCCTATTTTTGATGAATATTGGATTATGACACTCTTTGGAATTAACTCAAGATTTTGGGGAATGGTAATATTAATAGTAGCACTTACCATAATTTTAAGTTGTTATTATTTAATTTTCTGGCTGTTAATAAGAAAAAAGAAAATTCAAAATTTATAAGAATTCTCTAGAGAAAGAGAATTCTTTTTTCTTAAAGATTGAAAAAGTAAATTAAATGTGCTAAAATATATAATAAGGAAAGGTGCTAAAAATGAAAAAAGAATATTACGAAATTCAAACTGATGGATTTTATGGGGCATACTATGAAAATAAAACACCAACTACTAAAGCTTTAATTCTTATGTTAGGTGATTCAATTGATGATATGATGGCTAAAGCAGGTGTAAAATGGTCACACGATTTGGGTTTTAATGTAATGACAATGGCTCCTGCAAAAAAAGATTATGGTCATCATAATTATCCACTTGAAAGATTCGAAAAGGCAATTGAGGTAATTAAGAAAAAGGGAAATACTAAAATTGGTATAGCAGGAGCATCAACTACGGGAATGCTAGCTCTTGTTGCCGCATCATTTTTTAATGATATAACCTTAACTCTTGCGTTTACTCCTTGTGATTTTATAATGGAAGGATTCTATCAAGATGGACTTGACAACGCCAAAGAAAGACCTGGAAACAATGAATCAACTGTAAGTTATCATGGGTATGCGTTGCCATATTTACCATATGCTTATCGTCATCCGTTATACTGGCAAAAAATAAAAGAAGAAGCAAAAGAAGGAAAAAATGTTATTGCTTCGCGTAAATTGTTTGATGAATCTGAAAGATTGCATCCACTGCAAGAAAATGAAATGATTAAGGTAGAAAACATTAAAGGTACACTTGTTTTTGTTGGTGCTGAGGATGATGTATTATGGGATACGTGCAAATATATACGCAGAATAGAAGAACGTCTTTTAGAGAAAAGCCATACTTCAATAGTATATACTTTGGTGTATAAACATGGTACGCACTTTATTTTCCCCGAAAGCCTACTTAAAAAAGCATTACCAATTGGTAGTAGTCTTCTTTGTTCTTTTGCGTTTAAAGCCGCTCGTGACTATAAAAAAGAGTGCAAAGAAACTAGGAAGGACATTGATCGAAAAATTAGAAAGATTATTAAAACGTGGAGTGAAGAAGATAATGAAGAAAATTAAATTACGTGTAAGTGAGGGAGTAACACTATTCACAATTTTACATTTTTTGGTTGATGGAATTTGTGCACTAGTAATATTTTCTGCGCTTTATAATAATGATTACAATCAATGTTTAACTATCTTTTTAGTCTATAATTTTTTAGCTTTCCTAACACAACCATTAGTTGGCTTACTAATTGATAAATATAACTATCCAAAATTATTTCTAATTATTGCGGTGGGATGTTTAATGCTTGGTATAGTTTTTAAAGCATGGTATTTGCCTTCAAGTATTTTGTTAGGAATTGGTAATTCTTTTTTCCATGTTAGTGGTGGAAAATATGTTACAGAAAAAACTAACAATGGTATTGCATCACTTGGATTATTTGTATCGACTGGTGCAATTGGCTTAGTGGTAGGTCAAAGATACTATACAAATACCCTTTTAATCGTTTTTAGTTTATTAACCATCTTAATTATGTTTATTCTTACTTTATCAGAAGAAAGAAAAGAAGATGTGAAACCATTTACTATAGTTAGATATTCAATGGGAATTAAATACTTTGTTGTTTTATTTGCGTTGATAATAACAGTAATGATCAGATCGTTTGTGGGAAAAATTTGTATCATTGATTTTCAAACATCTAATTTCGTCTTTCTTTTAATGGGTATTATGACAGCTGGTGGTAAGGCACTTGGTGGGGTTATGTCAAAATATTTGGGGGTAACTAAAACAATTGTAATTTCAATGGTCATATCATTTATTACATTAGTATTCTTTAATGATAATTTATATTTGACCCTTTTTGGAATTGTTGCTTTCAATACAACGATGCCAATAACACTTTGGTACATGAATAAAATGCTAAACAAGAAGTTAGGATTTGCTTTTGGAATTCTTGCGGCAGGATTAATTCCAGGATATTTACTAGGTATGTTATTTAGTGATGTTCTTATTAGGCAAATACTAATAGGTAGTTTAAGTGTACTATCAATTGGTCTTATTTTTGGGGTAAAAAAAATGGAGATGACGCTTAGTGAAAATATTGAGTAATGTGATTATATCATACACATTAACTTGTGCAATTGAATTAATAACGCTTATAATTTTAAAAGAAAAGAATAAAAAAATTTTATTATGCTCTTTACTAATAAATTTAATAACTAATATTCCTCTTAATCTTTTTATTTGTTTTTCTAATTTCAAAACATTGTTAGATTATTTTGTAATTGTTATTGGGTTAGAACTATTTATAATGACTATTGAAGGACTATTATATTATTTATTAAATAGAGACATTCACAAAAGTATTAAATATGCAATAATACTAAATGTAACAAGTTATTTAGTAGGATTAGGAATAACATTGTTGTTTAGTATATAAAATTGGAGATGAAATGATGAAAAAAATATTAACAATTCAAGATATATCTTGTTATGGTCAATGTTCATTGACAGTGGCACTTCCAATTTTATCTGCTCTTGAAGTAGAAACGTGTGTTTTACCAACCGCCATGCTTTCAACTCATACTGGAGGATTTAGTGGCTTTACTTGTCTTGATTTAACTGAAGAAATGCTTAAAATTGAAAGGCATTGGTTAAGTGAAAAAATAACATTTGATGGTATTTATACAGGATATATGGCATCAGCTCATCAAATTGACTATGTTAAACAAATAATTAATGATTTTAGAAAAACTGTCCAATATGTATTAGTTGATCCAGTAATGGCAGATAATGGTAAATTATATAGTGCTTTTGATATGGATTTTGTTAGAAAAATGAGAGAACTATGTGGAATGGCAGATGTAATTGTACCTAATTTGACTGAAGCGTGTTTTCTTTTGGATAAACCATACACGCAGTCTTACACAAAACATGATATTGAAGAAACATTAGTAAATTTGAGTAAATTAGGCCCTAAAATAGTTTTAATAACGGGTGTAAAGTTTGAAAATGATGAACTAGGTGTTGCAGTATATGAAAAGGAAAGTAATACATTTAGTTATTATTTTCAAAAAGAAATACCCCAAAGTTTTCATGGAACTGGTGACATTTATGCTTCGTGTTTCTTTGGAAATTTGATTAATGGAGTAAATGTTTATCTTGCAGCAACACATGCTGTTGATTTTACGGTTGCATCAATTAAGGCAACCCTACCTGACAAAAATGAACACTGGTATGGTGTTCACTTTGAAAAAGTATTAAAAGATATAAAATAAAAGTCACATCACTTCAAGTGATATGACTTTTTATCTATATTTAATGTTTTTTACGGATAATGATAATACTAGAAGCTACAACGAATGAAAGGGCAATAATAGTTTTTGCTGCAGTACCAAAGTTGCAAGATGATTCGTTATTTTTTGTATTCTTTGTCCATTTCGCAGTAAGAGTGATATTTGTTAATTCTTCAAAATCAAGAGTAAATACTTGATTATCATTTTCGTCATACCAACCATCAAACGTATATCCTTTTTTATCTGGATCTAAAAGGTTAAAGGCTTCAGTTAGTCCATTAAAACTTGTGATATTAGCACTATTATTAGTTCCACCATCAAGATTATAAGTAATAGTGTAATCATGCATTTTTTGAATTGGTAGTTTTACTCTAGTGTTCTCATTTAGAGATGAATTAATATTATATATCAAATCAAACTGTAAAGTAGAAATATCTTTAATTAAATTCTTTTTAATTTTAAGGGTACCATCTTTAGGATTGTTAACTTTTAAAATGTCACGATCAAACTTGATACTTAAACTAACAATAGTTTTTTTAGGATCAGAAACTTTAAAGTGAATAATATAATCAGTATCAGTTTCTTCATAGAAATAACGTTTTATGGTAGGAACCGTTTTGCCAGTCTTGAAGTGTAATTCTCCAGATTGAGATTTTAATGAAGAATTCTTATAAGTAACGTCATAATTGTATTTTGCAACATAAGATGTTTCAGGATCTAGATTATCAAAACTAATTGAATCCCCAACGAGTGGTTTAGTTATGTCATTAACTGTTACAGTGGCATTAGAAATAGATGTATGAGAACCTTTAATGTATGAGAAATTAACAGATGTATCAGTTAGTTCAGATGTTTTTAAAGTTAAGTCTGGTACAACAACTAATAAAGCATTAGAGTCACCACGTTCATTACCATCAGAAGGTGAGTTATAAACGTCGAATTCACCATATTTGTTACGAGTAATAACAGTAGTAGAGCCACCACCATCAAGATTGTAACCTTCTACACAATCGTAATATAATAGGGTAGCACTAAGTTCAGCATAGCTCATACCGTACATATTACTTTCAAATTGACGACCATCAACTGTCATTAAAACAATGCTACCATCTTCCTTGATACCAACAACAGTACGAGGGTGACGGTCTTCAAGACCTTCGGTTAAAACAACGTTACCATTTAATAATAATTGTGTTCCTGCACCTGTGATATTATCACATTCAGCATAATCACCAACAATATTTTGTTGAACACGAATAGTTGAACCAGAAACTAAATAATTTTGCACTTCAGTGTTGGCAGTTTGAATAGCAAATTGTCCTATACGAAGTGTTTTTTCTGCAGTAGCACGCTCAACTAATCCTTTACCATAAATTTGAGTTTTTGACATTGCAAGACAACGCTCAGGAGTTAATGATAAGTAAGTATTTTCAACCGGAGTAGTAATTTCAATGGTATTACGATTGGTTACTTCATTTTTTCCTGTACCTTCTTTTTCCATTTCATAGTAACTAAACCAAACCGCAATTTCATCGTTAACAGGAGCTTCGTTCTTTTTAGCCACATCAAATTCTTTGACAACTTCACCAATTTCATTAAGAATTTGTAATTTTAATCCAGAGGTTTCAATTTTCTTTCCACCAACTAATGGATAACTACTGCCATCGTTTTTGAAACCGACATTTGTAGTAGCACCATATGGACGGTAAACTTCACCATTACTTACAGAATAACCATTACCTTGATAAGGAAGGGCATCTTTACCACGAATATCAAAGAAATCACCATTAACGCCAGCAATTACTTTCCATCCAGGATTATGTAATTCAAAGTTTTCAGCAAGAGTTCTTACGGTTTGAAGGGTCCAACCATTACGATTCATATATGTCCAGTTAACAATACGAACACTTTCATTACTAGGAACTGTTACAACATTTACTTGTTGACCAACTAAAGTATCTTTAGGTCCACAGCTAGCATAATCATTTAGTCTTGAAGCACTACTAGTACCTAAGTCTCTAATATGGGTAATGCCATAACCTAAGTCTTGAGTAACAGTATTACTTGTTGCTTTATACGTTGCACCAGCAACTGAAACAGTATCTTTATTTGCATCATAAGCTTTTACTGTATTAGGCCCAATAAGGAATAAACTTAAAATGCATAAAGTACTAAGAATGAATATAAATTTTTTCTTCATTATTATCCTCCTATTTTTATCATTCTTTTTACCATTTTATTATACCATAATTTAATTAAAAAGGCAAAAAATAAATATATTTATGAGAGCTGTGATATAATATCACGTGCTGAAAGGAGCAAACTTATGGAAAAAACAATTATTGTTAAAAATTTAAAGAAAACTTTTACAATTTCTCGTAAACAAATGAAAATAGATCATACAACAGTTAATCATAAAATTGCGGTTAAGGGTATAAGTTTTGAAACATATGCAGGTGAAATTTTTGGTTTACTTGGGCCTAATGGAGCAGGTAAAACCACAACCCTTAGATGTATCGCAACATTAATTAAACCCGATGAGGGAACAATTCTTGTTAATGGAATTGATAATAAAAATGATATTAAAGTAAAGAAAGAATTATGTTTCTTAACTAATGAACTTAAACTAGAAGAACAAATGACACCAACTTATGCTTTTAATTATTATGCTAAATTCTATGATATTGACCAAGAAACTGTCAATAAAAGAAGAACAGAATTATTTAAAAAATTTGGTATTGATAAATTCGCAGAAGTAAAAATTAGTGATTTATCAACAGGCATGAAACAAAAGACCTCAATTGTTGTAAGTTTAGTAAATGATCCAAGCATTGTAATTTTTGATGAACCTACTAATGGGCTTGATATTTTGACTGCAAAACAAGTAACTGATTACTTACTTGAATTAAAAGAGCAAGGTAAAACTATTATTATTAGTACGCATATTATGAATTTAATTGAAAAACTTTGTGACCGAGTTGGAATTATCATAAATGGTAATTTAGTATTATGTGATACTATTGAAAATATTTTAAATACTTCGCCATCACATGATTTAGAACAAATCTTCTTTGATCTATATGTAAAAGAAGGAGGAAATGAATAATGAAGAATATGCTAAATATCGTAAAAAAAGAATTAGATAAAATATTTAAAAGTCCAAGACTAATATTTTCAACATTTTTACTTCCTGCTTTATTAATATTTGTAATGTATACTTTTATGGGCAGTAGTGCCAAAGAACAAACTAACAAGCAACTAGATCATGAATATACAGTTGTTATGTTAACTAAATCAGAAGAATTCAAAAAAATGATAAATGAAAGTTCTAACATTTTACCATTTAAGATTAATTTAAAAGAATATGATGGTACTGTTACTTTAGAAATGCTTGATAAAGATACAAATTTATATAAAGAAATGTATGATTCTATCAAGAATGAAGAAGCAGATTTATGGGTTTATGTTCCCGATAATTTTGATAATATATCAACAGGCAATACTAAAGGTGAGGTAACCGTAACGATGTATACACATAGTAAAAATGAATTTTCATCGGTAATTCAAGGAACAATAGCAGATCTTATCAATACTCGCACGTCAGCTTTAAACGAATATAAAGTTTTATCAACAAGTAATGATATTGCTACAGAAAAAGAAAAAGGTTCAACTCTTATGGCTATGATGGCTCCAATGCTTATTATGACTTTCATTTTTGCGGGAGCATTATCAATTGGCGCTGACTCAATTGCAGGAGAAAAAGAAAGAGGAACTATTGCAACAATGTTGATGGCTCCAATCAGTAAAAATCAAATAATCATGGGTAAAGTTGTTTCTGCCATCATTATCACAATTATTGCATCAATTTGTTCATTTATAGGTTTAATGGCATCACTTAAAAATTATATTTCTGCCTTTGGAGAATCAGGTGTTGTTCTTAATTTAACAGCAACTACGGTTATCCAATTACTTATAATAATTATTTTAATTTCTTTGATTGCCGTTAGTCTTTTCTTGGTTGCATCAACTTATGCAAAAACAACCAAAGAAGCAACAATGTATGCAATGCCTGTTTATATCATTGGTATTATTAGTGGAGTATTCACAATGTTTAATAACTCAATGCCAACAGAAATTTTACCATATATAATTCCTATTTATAATCTAACTCTTGGATTAAAAGGAATTTTTATGAATGAATTAACTTTTGGATATTTCATGGTAATTTTTGGTAGTAATATCGTATATTTTATATTAATAATTCTACTTGTAAGACAAATGTTTAAGAGCGAAAAAATAATGTTTAGTAGATAAAAAAGGACACAATGTGTCCTTTTAGTTTATGTACTTTTCAATATGTGAGTTATCTTTTATTTTTTTATTTGAAAGATACAAAATAATATTATCAACATTAATAATCGGAGTTGAAGTACCAGATGCTACAATGATCGTGTCAAATTCTGAAGCATCAAAATCTTGTAATTCAAGGTAATTAGAAACAAATCTAACATTATTGGTGTACATTAAAGCAAGTTCATACAATTTAGTACAATTATTGCTTGTTTTGTCTCCAACAATGATTACGAGTGTATTACTTAAATTAGTAGTTTCTAGAGTTTGTTTTAAGCCTTCTTGTCTAAGTTTGGTAGCGTTACAAATCATTGGTAAAACAATTACCTTTTCATTAATGGTTTTCACTTTATCATAAATAGATTTTACATCATAATCTGACATAGTTGTTTGATGAGCAATAGCTATTAAATTAGAATTAGGCATTCTAATATTATTTTCATCTGTAATTAATGAAATATTACTGCCAAAACTAAGAACTGCCTCGGTTTCTGGGTGTTTAGTTTTTCCAATATATAATAAGTAATAATCATTATTTAAATATTTTTTAATCAATTGATAGGATCTTTCCACAAATGGACAAGTTGCATCAACAACGGTTATATTCATTTTACTTGCCCTTTCCTTGACTACATCACTAACGCCATGTGCAGAAAAAATGACTGTTCCACTTTTAATTTCATCTAAAAGTTCAAGTTTAGGTTTTCCTTCTAATACTATTACACCTTTTTCTTTAAAATAGTTGTTAACATCCTGATTATGGACAATACTATTTAATAAATAGATTGGACGTGGATAGGTTTTATCGTTAAGTACATCAAGTACCATCTTAATTGAATGCTTAACTCCATAGCAGAACCCTTGATGTTCTACCTTTATTATATTTTTCATAATATCACCACTAAATATTATACAATAATAAGTAATAAAATGCAATTTTATCAACAATTTAATTTGACTTATAAATTTTAAAATGATATAATTTATAAAAAGGAAGGTGTTAATATGAATTTAAAAGGAACAAAAACCGAACAAAACTTAATGACAGCATTTGCTGGTGAATCACAAGCACGTAACAAGTATACTTATTTTGCGAGCGTCGCGAAAAAAGAAGGATACGAACAAATTGCAGCCATATTCCTTGAAACAGCTGAAAATGAAAAAGAACATGCTAAAATGTGGTTTAAAGCTCTAGGTGGAATTGGCGATACTGCTCATAATCTAGTTGAAGCTGCAAATGGTGAAAACTATGAGTGGACAGAAATGTATGCCGAATTTGCAAAAACTGCCCGTGAAGAAGGATTTGAAACTCTTGCAAGACAATTTGAAGGCGTTGCAGCAATCGAAAAGTCACATGAAGAAAGATATCGTAAATTATTAGAAAATATTGAAACAGCTCAAGTTTTCGCAAAAGCAGGTATTACAGTTTGGGTATGCCGTAATTGTGGCCATATTCATGTTGGAGTTGATGCACCAAAAGTATGCCCTGTTTGTGCACATCCTCAAAGCTATTTTGAAGTAAGAGCAACAAATTATTAAAATATATATGAGTAGGAACAGGATAGTTCCTACTTTTTTAAAATAGCGTTGTACTTTTCAAAAAAGAAAGAAAAGTGTATAATAATTATAAAGAAGGTGAAAATATGATTTTGCTATTTGATGTTGGCAATTCAAATATTGTTTTAGGAATTTCTGAAAATAAAAAAATAAAATCTACTTATCGCTTCATTACAAATAGTAGTTTAACTGAAGATGAATATTATCAAAAATTTAAAAATATTATTGGAAATGAAAAAGTAGATGGTATTGCCATTTCTAGTGTAGTACCACAAGTAGATAATATTCTAGTCACAATGTGTCAAAAATATTTTAATATTTCACCTTTAATTGTATCAACAGAATTAGAAAGTGGAATGGACATTAAAATAGATAATCCTAAACAATTAGGTGCAGACCTTTTATGTGATGCGGTTGGAGCTAGAAACCATACAACCGATAATACAATTATTGTTGACCTTGGTACAGCATCTAAATTCATTGTAGTAAGTAAAAACAATGAATATTTAGGTGGTGCTATTGCTCCGGGACTTATCAAGTCATTAGAAAGCCTTATTAATTCGGCTGCGAAACTTTCAAATATTAAAATGGCAACCCCATACAAAGTTATAGGAACTGACACTCAAACTTGTATCCAAAGTGGAATGATTTATGGTTTTGTTTCATTGATTGATGGAATGATCGAAAAAATAAAAAAAGAATTAAATGATGAAAATACAAAAATCATTTTAACAGGTGGTTTATCTCATTATGTAAAAGATTTACTAAAAGAAGAAGTAGAATACTTACCTAATGTTTTACTAGATGGATTACTAACATTATATTATAAGAATTAATAAAAAATAAGTTCATATAATATAGTGGTGATAAAATTGGAAAAACAACAAAAAGAAAAAAAGAATGAACCATTAATGTACATTCAAACAATTCAAAAAATTAATGGTAAATGTGAATCACAAAAATACTATGATTCACGAAACAAAAAAACAAACAAAAATACTGGTTAATACCAGTAATGGAGGAATACCCAAGTGGTTGAAGGGTCCTGTTTCGAAAGCAGGTAGATCAGAAATGGTGCAGGGGTTCGAATCCCCTTTCCTCCGCCATTTAAAAAAAACAGGTTTAATACAAATTGTGTCAAACCTTTTTTTCTTTGCGGATAGGAACTTCTATCCTTTTCGCCAACAAGTATCATAGCCTCGTAGAAGTGTCAAATAACTTTCTTTCTTTTTATATATTGCTACGGAACGAATGTTATATATTGAAAAAATCTCATTTAGTTTCTATAAATGTATCAATAATTAAAAACTTAACTTTAAGTTAATATATGGTTAACTAGCGGTGGGTGGTTAACACATTTATTTGATGATATAATATTACTGTGAATTAATTCACATTGTAATTAAGGCCGATATTACAAATAATATAAAAGCAAAA
>SAMEA104315439__coassemble_477_pt1 | contig 15994 bp, 13 predicted proteins | sample SAMEA104315439__metabat2_low_PE_048 | metagenome-assembled genome bin SAMEA104315439 (sample SAMEA104315439) | gut metagenome | biome: Monkey gut; feature: monkey-associated habitat; material: faeces | place: China | collected 2013 | reverse complement strand
AAAACCCATTAATCTAGGGCACAACTTTGTGCACGATGATTGACAAACCGTCAAACTGTAACTGTGTAATGGCCAACTTCTGTTTGAGCATTACCATCATAATTACGTATAGTAACTCCAGATGGAAGTTTTCCAACTATTATTATTGAATGTTCTAAACCATCATATGTAACTGTTTCATCAGTAAAACTGATACCACTCATATCGATTGTTGCCTTTTGAATTCTTAATGTAAATTCCTCACTACCTGAACCGTATTTTGAGTCATTGTAGCTAACTACTACTACATAGTCACCGACATTTGTTGCACCAGCGAATGCCTCACCTGTTGATTTTAAAACATATTTAAATTCAATACCTGCAATTTCATTGCCATTTTCAGTAAGTTTTGCCACAAACATTTGATTTGCTTGATTGTAAACTTTATTTAAGTCAGCTTCAGCAACTTCAATTAAGTACTTACCAGCAATGATACTTAAAGTACCTTCTTCATAAGTTATATCATAGTTACTTGCCTCTGCACCTGATGCTATAATTGGGTATTTACCTTCTGGGCTATCACTTGTTCCTTCACATGTAAATGAAGGCTTAACATTTAAAGAATCTTCATTATCGCTTCCAAGGAAACCAACATATCTAACTGTAAATTTAGGAAGTGTTCCACCTACATTCATACTTGCATTATTAACGATTACTGTTAGTGGTGCTTTTCTAATTGTAAGTTCAACTGATAAATTTGTAGGATCATTATAATCAACCTTATTATTGTTTGTAAATTTTAAAGTTACTGTTACTGGAGTATCTGTAACATTTTTAGCACTACCTTCAACTACGGCTGTTAGGCCTTCTGGAAGTTTGCCTTCATATGTTAAAGTTTGATCGTAACCATTATATACTAAAGATTTACCTTCAAAAATAATTCCTGATAAATCATAATTAATTTTATTAACTGTAACATTGATTTCTTTATTTATGCCTTCACAAGTAAGAGTTACAACTGTATCATTTCCATGTAATACATCTTTGTCAAAACTAATTTCTGATGCTGTTGCTTCTTGTCTTGTTCCGTCATTATATACTTTTACAACTTTAAGATTAGCCGCATCAAATCTTTCTAAAGCGTTGTATTCAATTTTAACATCATCTAAAGTAATGTCTAAATCAACAACTTTAATTTCACCCCATTTAGCATAAAGAACAACATCACCACTTGTGCCTTTTGGAAGGCTAGCTAAAGGTTGACCTTTAAAATCTTTATTATCATACCAACCTAAGAAATCAACTGTTCCTCTTGTTGGAGCAAGTAATTCTACATGTTCACCAACTTTATATGAAGTTTTGTTGTTTTCATTATTAGTACCACCATTTAATACATAACTAATATTATATGTATTAGTTTGGGTTGTACCTTTTGGAACAAGTACATTAAATGTTCTTGATTTGCTTTCATTTCCACGTGAAATTGTAAGAGTTAATGTTACATTTATACCATCATCAGTTGGTCTTGTAACTTTTACCCATCCACCTTTTTCAGGGACATTTAATACATCAGTATTACTACTTTCCCATTTAATTGTTGAACCATATACACTGTGTTCGACAACTGGGAAATCAATTATTGCTTTTTCGGGAACGACTACGTTCGCTAATTCTTGTTCTATCTTTTGAGCATCTGTTAATTCAGCCGCATGTATCGTTTTCGGACTTGCCATAAACAAGCTAGTCATTAATAACATTAAAGCTAGTAAAAAAGATAATTTCTTTTTCATATTCTATTTTCTCCTTTCATGAAATTTATATATCTTATTTGCTTTGTTTCTAATTTGTTATTGTGTGCTCCTTCACCAGCACTATCGGAAACAATCTTCCACAATATAATTTCACTTATTACTTCACGGTTTGTACAGCGAGCTTTGTATTCAACTCTTTGTTTTTCCGTTGTAATATTAACCACTAGTTGTTCTAACTTACTAAATTCAATATCCATTACGTTTAGTAATACATTAGATTGATAATCAACTTTTTCCTGGTATATAAAAGGTTGACTATTAACTTTTTTATCATCAACTAGTTCTTTTTGTTCATACTTTTGTAGATTTAGTTTTGGTATTTCAACCTCATTATCAGTTGGAGCCTGAATAATACTATTTTCTTCAGGTATAACAACTTCAAAACTGAACCTTACGTATTCTGCCGTATTACCAAGCATCATATAACCTATTAATGTTACCTGATATTTGCCGGCATTACCGATTATCATTGTTTCACCATTATTGTTTATTCTTAAAATGGTTGAAGATGAAATCCATGTAATTGAAGATTTATACATCGTACCATATAGTGGTAAACTATCAATAGTTGTAACCTCATCGTTCAAAGCACTTGCTAATAAATCATAGATTTCATTACGATCAGTTTTAATTCTTCGTAAAGTTTCTTTATAGGAAATTACTTCTAGAGTATAATTAAATTCTAATTCTTCATATTCCGTTATTTCATTTGGAATAAATAACATCTTATATGAATGTTTACCTACTTTAAGCGTGGTATTTTCTTTCCATTTAAATATACCTTCAACATTAGTTTCACCACCAATAATTGAAATGTCATTTAAGGTTTCACCTTCATAGCCAAGTCTAACTGATGGTAATTTTATAATTTCTGGAACACCACTACGAACAATAATTTGTATTGTTTCTTCTAATCCTAAGTAGTTAGTTGTTTCTTCTATTTTAATTAATACATCATAACTACCTACGGCTTTAAATTCATTGTTTGTTAAAGTTAAAGCACCATCACTATCTGTAATTAGACAAGTTTTATCAAAATATTGAGTTATACCTTTATAACCAAATGTAGTCTTAAGGATCTCTAAGTTTGGAAGTTTTTTATTAACAACAACAGGAATAGTTATATCCTCAAAATAGTATTCATCACCTAAATAGTGAATCATAACTACATATTCACCGGCATTAAGCATGCCATCTACTTGTTGATTATCACTGTCAAAGTATGTTATTTCTAACATATCAGTTTCAATGCTATTACCATCACCATCTACTATTTCATATGGTAGATTTTGAATTTCTCCATTATAGGTTATTCCCTCATCAATTTGAGAAACAACTTTAACTATTTTTTTGAAATGTACTTTTACATCAACATCTTGTTTTACATTTTCAATGTAATAGAAACCATCATTGCTTCTTTCAAGAAGTTCACCATTTGCTTCTACATACATTTTATATTTGTCTTTACTAACAATTTGTTCAATTGATATCTTAACTGTATCATTATATTTTATAATATCTTTTTGATCAATATAGTACCAATATTCATCAGTATCTTCAATATTAATCTTTATTTGATTATGTTTACGATGAAGGTAAACACTTGTATTAGTATATATTTTACTAAAATCTATTTCTTCTAAGCTATCATTATATTTTGACCATAATAAATAGTCTTCATTTTGAAGGTTGTTTATTTTTTTATTTATTTCAATTAGTTCTAGTTTAGATAAGCGTTCATATACTGGTTTTTCAACTTCAGTTACAAGATTGTTTTCTTCGTAAAACTTAATTACATATGTTTTCTTGAAGTCTTGTCTAAAAATTGACCAAATACTAATTGATAGAACCGACAAAATAACTAGTAGTGATACTAGTGCTATTACGATTTTAAATCTTTTAGAGCTATTCATGTTTACCTCCTTTCTAGATGATCTATTTTTATGTAAAAAAAGTGAGTACTATCCTACACCTTAAAATGTAGATATTACTCACCTCACCTCTTTTCAAGTATTATTATTGTTTTATAAATCATAGAAGTCGAAATTTGTTAGTATTCATACATGTTGTTCATCATAGACATACCATTTACGGCGGTATTGTAGAAACATTCGAACCTTATTATCGAACTTATATGATTTATTTATATTTAAGCCTTTATTATTGTATCATAAAAATTTATATTTAAAAACCAATTTACACTTTTTTAAAGAAAAAAAAGAATAATTTTCCAATTATTCCTTTTTGAGTGGCAAAATCGTATGGAAAGTAATAGCTTCACGTACAAATTTTGTCTTAAATTTATTTAAATCTTCTAAGGTTATATTATTCTTTAAATCAATACTATCAAAGAGTTCAAGACCTAAAGCATCTAAATCTAAGATTAAGTTAGCGATGTATTCTATTGAATTAAATCTTGCGATTGAGTTAGCAAGTTCAACTTTTTTATATCTTTCAAAAGCTTTTGCGTCGAGCTTAGCATCCTTGATTCTTAATAGTTCCTTTTCTATTTCAGTTTTGAAGGCTTGATAATTTGGGGTATCAACAGTAAAAATAACGTGAGCATAAGTTGGCTCATAATATGTATCATAACTAAAACTATTATCAATGATTCCTCTTTCTAACATTTGATGATAAAAGTCTGAAGATTCATCAAAAAACATATCAATTAAAATATCTAAAATTATCATATTTTTATAGATAGTTATTGGGTCTTCGCCTAAAACTGAAAATTTTAATCCACATCCTACTTTTGGTCTAGTTACATCAAAAGTGGAAGTTGTATCTTTATTATTTACTTTGTTATCTTCTAAATAATATCTTCTTTTTATTTTAGGTTTACTTGTATAAGCTTTTTTATCTTGATTTTCTGAAATTATTTCACTAATTTTATCTAAGTCAAAATTACCTACTAAAACAAATGTCATATTTGATGGATGATAGAAAGTATTGTAACAAGTATAAAGGGTATCAACATCTATTTTTTTGACTGATTCAAGCGTTCCTCCAATATCATTTTTCACATAGTTCATATAGTACATGTTATCTAGTAAGTTTAAATATAAACTAGTTTGGGGTCTATCTAAATACATTCTTACTTCTTGTTCAATAATTCCTCTTTCTTTATCTACATTTTCTTTTGTAAAGTATGGAGTTTGAACAAAATCTAAAAGGGTTGTAATTTGTTCGGTAATATTGGAAGTTGCGGTAAACATATAGACTGTTTTATCATATGTAGTATATGCATTAGCCTCACCACCAAAGTTTGCGAAAAGCTCACTTGCATCTACTCCAGATTCTTGTTCAAAGGTTTTATGTTCTAAAAAGTGGGCAACCCCGGCCGGTACTGTAATAAACTCATCTTTATTAAGTGGCACAAATTCTTGATCACATGACCCAAATTTAGTTGAAAATAGTCCATAACAACGATTAAATTTAGGACGGGGAATTAAATATACATGAAGACCATTGTTTAACATCATGTAGTAATAGTCTTCTTTTAATAGTTCATTACTAATTCTTTTCATTTTGATCCCCCTTTAAAAAGTATATAGTATCAAGCGTAAGGGCTTTTGAAACAGTAATAATATCTTCTTTAGTGATGTTATTTATTGCTTGAATTTTTTCATCTAAACTTAATACTTTCGCATTTGCAAGTTCTGTGTAGATATTATTGATAAAACTACCAGGAAAATCTTCTTGTTTTTTTAATTGATTAATGTATGCCTTTTTAGTTAGGTCAAGAATTTCATCTTCAAAATTACCTTTTTGGTAATTATCTATTATTTCATTAACTAACCTGATAACTTCATCATAACTTTTAGCATCAATCCCCGCGATTACCGCAAGATTACCTTTACGTGGGTTATAGTCACTACCAACATAATAAGCAAGACTATGTTCTTCTCTAATAACTTGAAACAAACTTGAATGGAAAAATTGTCCAAGCATTCCCGTAAAAAGAAGGGCTGCAGTGTACATTGAATCATCAATTCTAATATTGGTACGGTACCCCATATATAAAATCGATTGATTAATGTTTTGAACTTCAATTACCTTAGTTACTTCTACAATTTCTTTAGTTTCTTTATCAATAAAGTAATCACTATTTATTTCACTATTTGTATTATAACTTGTAAAATCACTGAATAACTCTTCTACTTTTACTTTTTCTACATCACCAATTACGTAGAATACTCTAGGGTAAGTTAGAATTTCTTGATAAGCTTTATTTAAACTATCTATTGTGACATTTTTAATGTCTTCGATTTCTCCGGTTGTTTTAATGCTTAAAAGTTCATTTTTAAACATTGTTTTTACAAATTGTTGACTGGCATATTGATTCTTATTATTATAAACACCTTCAAGTTCATTGATTAATAACCTTTTTTCTTGTTCAAGAAGTTCACTTGTAAAATGTGGCTTTAAAAGAATTGTTTTCATTAAATTAACTGCTTCACTTAATAAGTCAACTTTTTCTTTTAAATATAAAGGATTTACCACCGTTAAAGAAAGTGATACAACCCCCATTCTCCCAACTCTGCCAGAACGCATGGATATTCCCATATCATATAATTCTTGACAGTGGATATTAAATTCTTGTTCATTTGGAAATTCACTATTTACTTTTATCATCATTGATGAGAGTAAAGTTTTTTCAGCCAAATATTCTTTTTTGAAAGGAGTAAACATCATTACTCCTATCGCAATTGTTTTATATTTATCAGTTGGTTCAAAATAAATATTTTCATTATTGATTGTTAATTTCATAGATTTATCCTCTACTTTATTATGTGTAAAAACTTATAAAAAATAATTTTTCTTTGAATTTTTTTACGAAAAATAGGCAAACTTAATTGCCTATTGTTTTATTCAGCTAGTTCTAAAGCTATCTTCATCATATTTTCAAATGATAATTGACGTTCTTTTGAAGTTGTTACTTGATGAGTTACAAATGAATCAGAGATTGTTAGTAAGCATGATGCCTTTTTACCTAAAACATTAGCATTGTGGAATAATGCGAAAGATTCCATTTCAACACATGCACAACCATCTTTTTCATAACGTTCTTTCCATAAGTTTTCACTTTCATGATAGAAAACATCAGAAGAGTGAGTTCTAACTTCCGTTAGGGGAATATTTAATTCTTTAGCCGCATGCATTAGTTTTTCATTTAATTCTTTGTTGCTTTCTAAAATATGTCTTGTTTCACCATTTTGAACATAAGCAAAACTAGATTCACTATAAGCATCTTTTACAAGAACAACATCATAAATATTAAGGTCAGGGCTATAAGCACCAGCTGAACCAATTCTTACTATTTGTTCAACACCATAGAATTTAAATAGTTCATATGAGTAAATACCAATACTAGGCATTCCCATACCTGAACCCATAACACTGATTCTACGTCCTTTATAAGTACCTGTAAAACCTAGCATACCTCTTACGCCATTAATTTGTTCAACATTTTCAAGGAATGTTTTCGCAATATATTCAGCACGCAATGGGTCACCTGGCATAAGCACTGTTTTTGCAAGTTTATTTGTATCTGTAATTTCAATATGTGGGGTAGGTTGTACGATCATATATAAGCCTCCTAATAATCCATTTCGCTGGTTACATTTTGCATGATTGCGACGCCACATGAAGCGCCAATTCTAGTTGCACCAGCTTCAACCATCGTTTCAAGTTCTTTTAAATTGTGCACGCCACCAGCAGCTTTAACACCAAGTTCATCGCCTACAGTTTCGCGCATTAATCTTACATCTTCTGGAGTAGCACCTGCTGTACCAAAACCAGTCGATGTTTTTACGAATGTTGCATGAGCACGCATTGCGGCTTTACAGCATTCAACTTTTTCTTCATCTGTTAAATAACAAGTTTCAATAATAACTTTTACACAGCGTCCAGCACTAGATGATACTACTAAAGCTATTTCTTTTTCAATATAGTCATAATCATGTTCTTTGGCTTTACCAATGTTAATAACCATATCAATTTCATCAGCACCATCTTTAATTGCCATCATTGATTCAAGTGCTTTGATTTCAGGTAGGTTTGCTCCTAGTGGGAAGCCAACAACTGTACAAACTAATACATCTGTATCTTTTAAGTTTTCTTTAGCTTCTTTTACTCTAGCTGGATTAACACAAACGCTTTTAAAATCATATTTTTTGGCTTCATCACATAATTTTGCAATGTCATCTTTCGTTGCGAAAGCTTTTAATAATGTATGGTCAATAAATTTATTTACTTGCATAAATACTCCTATCCTTCAATTAAATTGATTAACTTAATGACATCAAAATTAGAACTTGATATCATGTATTTACGTACCTTTTTAAGGTGCTTTTTAACTTTTAAACTGCCCTTTTCATTTAAGAAAAGCATTTTTAAATCTGAACCACTATCTTTAATCTCATACATATGTCTTTCCGCAATCTTCATAAAAGCATCAATTGGAATTACATTGATAAGGTTTTCTTCTTCTTCAACATGGACATAGGAAAGTTGAGGTGGGAAGACTGTCGGTTCACCAGCTTTAAAGTTAATACTAAGTTCAACGCGTCCTGTTCTTTTATCTAATAACACAATATAAGGATTTGGCATTAAATCACATTTTACAATTCTAGATAAATCTTTTTGAATCTTTTGATAAATACAAATTTGATTTAATTTACTTTCAGCAATTGCGTATCTTACGACTTCAGGATGTTCCTCAAAATATTTTTCACGTTCTTTTAGTAATGATTGTAACATTTCAAACATTCTAAATTCACGAATATTATCTAATTGTTCATAGTAAATCACTAATTTAAATTTTCTACACATTTCATCAATTTGTTGTAGACACATGCGTAAAAGGAATTGAGGAATATTTAGTGGTATTTCAACAAGCATATTTATATTGATAAAATCCGAATTTAATTTATAAATACTACTTACACGTGAACGCTTAGTTATCAAATAACGATACGCAAACTCAAAATCAGGAATATCAATCATGACTTCAAGAGCTTCATCGTCACTGGTAATATGAACATTAGGCATTGTTCCAAAGTAATTATCAATTAATTCTTCAAAGTCTATTCTTTCTTCACTACGGCTTCTAAAAAAATGAATAACCATATTTAACCTCTTTCCAAGTGATTTAGCACTTACTTTATTTATTATTGTTTAATTTATCAACGATTTTTCGACAACGTGGACATAATCCATCTTCATCAACTTCTGGTACTACTTGCCAACAACGTGAACATGTAACACCTTCGGCAGGTTGAATTTCAATAACACCAGAATCATATGTATCGCCATTTAATTTAGAGGCAACAACCTCAAATGAAGATACGATGAAAACTTGAGCGAAATCAATCTTTAAAGCAATTAGTAATTTCGCAACACGTGGAGCAGGGTTGATTAAAACTTTTGCATTTAAACTCTTACCAATAATTTTTTCATTACGAGCAATTTCAAGAGCTTTTAATACATCATCACGTAATGCCATAAATTGACTATACTTAGCAAGAATTTCCTTTTCATTTTCATAATGTTTAGCTACAGGCATAGCTTCTAGATAAACACTTTCCTTTTTAATTCCTGGCATATAGCTATATACTTCTTCAGCTGTATGAGGAATAATTGGGTTCATAACTAATACTAATGATTTTAATACTTCATAAAAGACAGTTTGAATACTACGTCTTGCAAGTGAATCTTTCTCATCAATGTATAAAACATCTTTAGTAAAGTCTAAATAGAATGATGAAAGTTCATTACTCATAAAGTTAAGAACAGTACGATATACATCCGCAAATGCATATTCATCATATGCGGCGAAAGCATCTTCAATTACTTCATTTAAGCGAATTAAAATGTACTTGTCAATTTCACCTAAATCATTATAATCAACCATATCTTTTTCAGGATCAAAATCAAATACGTTTCCTAATAAGAAACGATAAGTGTTACGAATCTTACGGTATGAATCACTAATTTGTTTTAAGATATCTTTAGAAATTCTCATATCGGCTTGATAGTCAACACTTGCGACCCAAAGCCTTAAGATATCGGCACCAAACTCTTTACATACATTTAGCGGATCAATTGTATTACCTAAAGATTTACTCATCTTACGTCCTTCAGCATCAAGGGTGAAACCATGACTAATAACTGTTTTATATGGTGCTTCACCATTTAAAGCTACACTTGTCGAAAGACTAGAGTTGAACCAACCACGATATTGGTCAGATCCTTCAAGGTAAACATCAGCTTGGCCTACACCATAACGAGCCTTAAGTGCCGCAACATGGCTAGTACCTGAATCAAACCAAACATCCATAATGTCTGTTTCTTTAGTAAATTTGCCATTAGGGCTTCCTGGATGAGTATATCCTTTTGGTAGTAATTCACTAGCATCGCTATCAAACCAAATATTAGAACCATGTTTTTCAAATAAGTCCGCAACATGATTAATGATTGCATCATCAAGGATTGCAGTTCCATCTTCAGCATAGAAAACAGGAATTGGAACGCCCCATACTCTTTGACGAGAAATACACCATTCATCACGATCTTTAATCATATTTGATAAGCGTACTTCACCCCAAGATGGATACCAAGTTACTTTTTCAATAGCTTTTAAGATGCTTTCTTTAAAGTTATTGATCGAAGCAAACCATTGTGGAGTTGCTCTAAAGATAATTGGTTTACGAGTACGCCAGTCATGTGGATAACTATGCGTAATCTTAGTTTCTTTTAATAATTTATCTTCTTCGTCTAAACGTTTTAAAATAGCTTTATTAGCATCTTCATAGAAAAGTCCTGCAAATTCACCAGCTTCAAGTGTCATATAACCACGACTATCAACTGGACATAAAATATCTAGACCATATTTTTTACCAACAATAAAGTCATCTTCACCATGACCTGGAGCAGTATGAACTAAACCAGTACCAGTATCAAGAGTAACGTGATCACCTAAAATAACTGGTGAAATACGATTGAATAGTGGATGCTTGTAAGTAATTCCTTCAAGATCACTACCTTTAATTGTTTTGATAATTTCATAATCAGTAACTTCAAGTAGCTTAGCGAAATTTTCTAATAAATCTTTCGCAACTACAAAGTAACGTTCATTCATTTTTACCACAACATAGTCAAAATCAGGACCAGCACAAATTGCAAGGTTGGCAGGAATTGTCCATGGAGTAGTTGTCCAAATAACAAGTTCACAATCTGGTGATAAAACATTTTTACCATCAACTACTTGGAAAGCAACGTAAATTGATGAACTAGTTACATCCTTATATTCAATTTCAGCTTCAGCCAAAGCAGTTTCACTAGATGGTGACCAATAAACTGGTTTTAAACCTTTAAAAATTAAACCTTTTGCAGCCATAACTCCAAACGCTCTAATTTGAGCTGCTTCATAGTCATGAGTTAAAGTTAAATATGGATGATCCCAATCACCTAATACACCTAAACGTTTAAATCCTTTTCTTTGCATATCAACTTGTTCTAAAGCATATTTTTCACATAAAGTTCTAAAGGCACTAACTGGCATTTCTTTACGATTAACTTTGCTATTTTTAGTTAAAGCAGTTTCAATTGGTAATCCATGAGTATCCCAACCTGGCATATATGGTGCATAATATCCACGCATTGATTTATATCTAATTAAAAAATCTTTTAGAATCTTATTTAAAGCATGACCAACATGAATACTACCATTAGCATATGGTGGACCATCATGTAAGAAGAATTTTTCATTGTTCTTATTTTGTTCTAATACTTTTTCATAAATTTTATTTTCTTCCCATTTTTGTTCAATTGGAAGTTCATTAACACCTAGATTACCACGCATTGGAAAGTCGGTTTTCATCATCAATAAGGTGTCTTTATAATCTTTTGTCTCATTGTTCATAATTATTATCTCCTAATGTTTAACACTAATTTTTATTATTAAACGATCTTTTTTAGTTGTGTGGACAACTTCTAGCATTTTAATTCGGCCAAAATGACGAATACTAATTAGATCATTTTCTTTTAATATATAACTCGTATTGTCAGTTTCTAAATGATTAATTTGGACTAATTTTTTCTCAATCATTTCTACTGCTTTATTTCTACTCAAATTTAAAGCTCTCGCGATTACCGCATCAAGTCTTAAACTTGCCACATTTATTAATTTTATTTCTTCAGTATTATTAATTACTATTTCATTTAATTCTATTTTAGAAATAGTTACAAAATTATTATTTATTTTAATTAAATTGCTTTTAATGAAGTTTTCCATTTCTTGGGAAATAAAAATAATAATTTCATTTTTATTATCACTACCTATAATAATATCACCAATAGTTTCGCGTTTAATCCCAAGGCTCATAAGTGTACCTAGCACATGGCGATGATTAACCATACCATTTTGGTTATCTAATTCTATTTTTAAAGCAATAATAGAAAATTCATCTAAAGTAGGTTTTTCACTGTTTTTATCAATTATGATGGCTCTTACGCGTTCAGCATCTTCATATCCACCATAATAATACGTAGTAACTAAATTATTTTTGATTCTTTTTATTTCGGTAAGTTCAGCACTATCCAAAAACTTTGATAATGCAAAGCCATTTTTAAGTGCTTCTTTCATTAAATCACTAGCTTTAGTCATTATTCTTTGCCGACATCACTAATATAACATCTAAGTGAACCATCCTCAAAAGCGGCATTAGACGCAAATAGGAAAGTCTCATTACCTAAACGGTGTACTTCACCATTTAAGCCATAAACAACTCCTGATAAAAAGGCAACTGCTCTGTTAATCTCAATTGATGAACCTATGCCTTCAAAATTAATAATAACAGGTCGATTATCAATTATTATATCGGCAAGACGCATAAATTGCTCATCTATTGATTTAGAGTTATCATAGTTATAATTATATAGTCGATCAAATGAAGTACCTAATTGTTCTTCTCTTTTTTTCTTTCTAAACATAATCTACCTCTATTTATTAAATATTGTTCCAAGTCTTACCATGGTTGCACCATGTTTAACCGCAAGTAAATAGTCACTTGACATTCCCATTGAAAGTTCCGTACAAGGGGCATAACTTAAATTAAGACTTTGTATTTCTTTTTGAAGATCTCGCATTGTTTCATAATAACTGATTAATAATTCATCATCATAAGTATACTTTGCGACTGTCATTAAACCAACAACTTCAATTTTCTTATATTTTTCAAGACTTTTAATGAATGGTATTACTTTAGATTCATCTAGTCCTGATTTGTTATTGTTATCTGATACATTGACTTGAACGAAACACTTTAATGGATCTTTTCTTTTTCTTGTTTTATTAATCGCATTAGCAAGGTCAATTGAGTCAAGTGAATGCAAATAATCAATCGCATCAATAAAACTAGAGTTTAGTTTTGGCGGTATCTTTATGACACCAAAATAATGCCATATTATATCCATATCCTTTAATGCTTCATATTTTGCAATAAAACTATCTTTTCTTGTTTCACCTATTTCCTTAATACCTGCTTCCACAATTTCTTTGGTTTTATCTAAATCAAAGTATTTCACAGCAGCAATCACACGAACATTTGGATATTCTTTTAAACTATCTTTTACTACTTCTACTTGTGTTTTTATGCTCATATGTTCACCTCTTCCATATCTCGGTTCTTTTTACAGTATTATTATTATACCACGTTTACTAAATTTTTACAAGGTTTTTAACATCGAACTTTTTTTCTCCATCAAATCATTCTTAAGTATTATTATACTTATTTACTAATTAATCAATGATTTTTTCCTATATTGCCTAAGACATATAGTTTGTATTTTTTGATTAATTGTGATAAAATATTACTATGTGCTTATCGCTCAATGGATAGGGTGGCAGGTTCCGATCCTGCATATGGGGGTTCGATTCCCTCTAAGCACGCCATCAAAAAACTTAAGTCTATTGTTACATTTTAGTAATAATAGACTTTAATTTTATTCAATATATTTATACCACTTATGTGTTAAAAATAACCACCTATTTAATAACTATTGCATTTATTTTTTTAATAATCTATAATATAGATGTCAAAAGGAGAAAAGCTAATGAAAATTGAAATTAAAATTGATGAAAGTTGCACAGAGCCTAAAATCACCATTGTAACAAACAAAATTACTGAAGAAATTAACCAAATAGCAAAAAAGCTTACAAATGAACAATCCCAAATTTTAGTTGGTTTTAAAGATGAAAAAGTACTAGTGCTAGATCCAAATCAAATATACAGAGTGTATGCCACAAATGCTAAAGTATACGCTGAAACTGAGTTCGATACACTTCTTCTTAAACTGCGTTTATATGAAATTGAAGAGCGCCTTAATCCAAACTTATTTGTACGAATATCTAATAGTGAAATAATTAACCTTAAAAAAGTTCAAGGATTTGATTTAAGTTTTACGGGAACAATCTGTGTAAAACTTTCTAATAAAACTATTACTTACGCATCAAGAAGATATGTGTCAAAAATAAAACAATTATTAGGAATATGAGGTGATAAAGATGAAAAAGAAAATCATTACACGTGGATTACTTGGTTTAATTATTGGTGTTGCTATTGGATTTATAATTTCCTTAATTATTTCTACTATAATTAATGATGGTTCATTTTATCCTGTTTCACCTGAATTAATTAAAACAATGGGTAGTGAACTAACTGCTGTAATTTTACAAACTATTTTATGTGCTATCATGGGAGCTGGGTTTGCAGCAGCATCAGTTATTTGGGAAATTGATTCTTGGAGTCTTGCCAAACAAACAGGAATATACTTTTTAATAATTAGCATTATTATGCTACCTATTGCCTATATTGCTAACTGGATGAAGCACTCCATCCTTGGTTTTGTATTTTATACAAGTATTTTCATATTTATATTTATTTTAGTCTGGATTATACAATACCTAATTTGGAAACAAAAAATTAAAAAGATGAACACAATCATAAACAAAAAACAAAACTAACACTTCTAATATATCTATAATGAAAGTTTACGATACAATATAATTGAAGATTAGGTGTGAGGGTAACACCTTTATAAAGAAGTTCAAACGAAAGATTTGCTTTTGCGTAAAACGCAAAGGCTTTTTCTATATCCTATCACTTTATTATTAATATGAAATTTATAGCTTAGTTTTTAAGAAAAACGTGCAAAAAAACATTTGAAAATTCAGAAAAACGTGCAAAAACGTTTAGAAAGCATTTAGAAAAACGTGCTAAAATTCTTGATTTTTTTAATGAAAAAATGTTATAATAAACTAAAGGAGGAGATATTATGAAAAGATATGTAATGACAAAGCTACAAAAATGGAAAGATAGTCCAGACCGAAAGCCTCTTGTTATAAGAGGAGCTCGCCAAGTTGGTAAGACTTGGATAATGAAAGAATTTGGAAAATGTTTCTACGATAATTTCGTTTATTGTAACTTCGATGAAGATAATGAACTAAAATCAATATTTACCAACAATAAAAATCCTCATAGAATTATTGAAATATTATCACTACTTAATAATATTAAAATCATTCCTGGATCTACATTAATTATATTCGACGAAATTCAAGAATGTCCTGAAGCACTAAATACTCTTAAATACTTTTATGAAAAAGCTAATGAATATCACATAATAGCTGCTGGAAGTTTACTTGGAACATTACTTGCAAAACCTAAATCATACCCTGTAGGCATGGTCAATTTACTTGAAATTTATCCTCTTAACTTTTGTGAATTTTTAATGGCGACAAATGAGTCATTATATAATTACTATGAAAGTATCACTAATAACCAAGCAATTGATGAAATTTTTCATAACCGGCTACTTGAAGCATACAATAATTATTTAATTATTGGGGGAATGCCAGAATGCGTTTCATCATGGATAACATACAAGGATCCTCAAAAAATAATACAAATTCAGAAAGAATTGATTAGCCTATATGAAAATGATTTTTCCAAACACAATGGAAAAATAAATAGTGGTAGGATTTTAATGGTTTTTAGAAGTATTACTACTCAACTAGCTAAAGAGAACGAAAAATTTATTTATAATTCAATTAGAGAAGGTGCAAGAGCTAGGGATTATGAAGAAGCAATCGAGTGGTTAGTTTCCGCTGGTATACTAAATCGTGTATATAATTTATCTAA
>SAMEA104315439__coassemble_426_pt1 | contig 17488 bp, 18 predicted proteins | sample SAMEA104315439__metabat2_low_PE_048 | metagenome-assembled genome bin SAMEA104315439 (sample SAMEA104315439) | gut metagenome | biome: Monkey gut; feature: monkey-associated habitat; material: faeces | place: China | collected 2013 | reverse complement strand
AATGCTTGGTAAAAAAACTAAAATTACGGCTGAAGAAATCAAGAAGATTTCTTTTCTACTCTATTTAATTTATATTAATAGATTATTTATTAGAAAAATGGTATAATAAGGTATCAAATGAAGAAATAGAGTTATTCTATTGTAACTCTAGATACTACTGCCCTAAATATTGTTGTTTTATATTCTCAGATTTAGTAGAATATTTAGATATAGAATCTATTAATGGAGCTAATTTATATTGTTACTGTATGAATGATCCAATTAACTACTATGATCCTAGTGGGAATTTTATAATTTTAGCAAGATTAATTAATAGATGGAAAACGTGAAAGAATTAATTGAACCAGGAAGATGTACAAACAAAGGCGGCATTTCTACTTATTCAAATTATATTAATAAATTGACTGTCTCAAAATTAGGCATTCACAAAATTATTAGAGGTGAAAGATTTATTCATGGTCCACATTTTCATCCATGGTTTTAGGAGGAATAACATATGACAAACAATGAATTAATTTTAGATAGCTTGATAGATGATGATGAGGCATTTACGCAAATATTGGAGTATTTTAGGTTGGGTGCAGAAATAAAAATATCTCCCTTAGAATTAAAAAAAATGTTAAATGAAATGGTGGAAGAAGGATATATTTTTATTAATTATACTTGGAAAACAGAACGTGATGAATATCCTTATTCATTGACTGAAAAAGGAAGAATAGCTTGGAATAATCTTCAAAAATAATTTAAATTATTCTAGGGTGTCTTCAACTGGATTTTAAGAAAGAATTTATTGATTTAGCAAAAAAGTACAATTTAAATTACCAATATCAAGATTTTAAAAATTGCTTTGGAGGTAATTGGTGGGTTTATACACATAGTTTGTACAATGACTCTGGATGTTTTACAATTCATTGTTTGCCTCAAAGAGGAGAAGTAGACTTCTATTTTACAGATAAATTTAGTACAGATATAAATGTCAAGTTAAATATCCTCAGTTTAATTATGATGAAAATGGTAGACAATGAAGTAACAAACAAAGGTTTTATTTAATTAAAAAATAAAATGAATTTGGATATGAAATAATTACTATAATTAATTAAGGAGTGGTTAGGTTAATGAACTATAATTACGAAGATATTATTAAAGATTTGGACGAGGGCAAAATAGAAAGTATCTTATTTTCAATAAAAAATTATTCACATTATAAAAATTGCATTATTAGAAGATGCGTGGATACTATGCATGATGATAGACAACTAATTAGAGTAGAAGCTAAACTTACTGAAGACAATTCTGAAACGGTTTCTTTTTGTAAAAAATTTAAAGAAGATTATAAACTCTTTAAATTTGGTAGAAAAGGAACTTTCACATTAAAACAGGTATGGAATGATGTTCAAATTATACAAATAAATTATTATAATATTTCGTAATATCAAAAACTATGTTAATTTAAAACAAAGAGATAATTCTAATATGAACTGGAATGAATTTATTGAAGTATATCTAATTAATTATGAAGAATTTAAATTCAAGTATAAAAATGTATAATTGATTTGTTTTATTCAGACATTAAAAACGGCACAACAAAATGCCAAGAACATTTTAGATTGGAAATATGGGCATAGTAATTGGTCAAAAGGACCTGGAACTGAGTATAATAAAATTGTTAAATGGATTGAAAGGCATTTAAGATATTATAGAGGATGGTAACATGATTAAATATTTTAATTAGTGACATTTGAATATTTAGTACACGAAGATTATAAATCGGAGTTTGATTTGGGTGTTTTTTCTAGCTTAAAATTAGCAAAGCAAAAAATTAGTGTGTCTTCTGAATTAGTAGGATTTAATTCTTACAGTATTGACAATTTTAAAATAACTAAATTTGGTGTAAATTTTGATACTAATATTAAGAATAAGTCAGATATTATTCTGTATTGTGTTACTCACGAGTATGAAGATGTTAATAGTGAGTTTACATATTGGAACATATTTGATTATTGTTCTACTATTGAAAAAGCAAAAGCACATGTTGAATATTTACAAAAACACAGCAAAATAGGAAAAAAATACCCTAATAATTTTGAAATTGTAGAGGTTAAAACAGATAATTTTAATTCATGGTCTGAAGGGTTCGAAAAATTATAACAATTATATGTATTTTTAAAACATCTCATTTAATTATGTATTATGCAGTATGAATAATATTATCACTATTGCATTAGGACTAACTACTATTTTTACTACGGTTAATAGTTTAATGGATGGATATGCTTTTTGACAATGTTTAATATTATAAATATAAAAAATGGTTTTTGGAACACAATGGGAAGTATTGCACTATCTACTGCAATATCGTTTGGAGCTGGAGTTTTATCAAGAAAAATTTCTAGCAACATTCAAATTAAAAAACTAAATACTAATCCATTTAATAATAGAAATGTAGTTAGAAACTTAGGCGTTAATTATAGCTTTAAAAAGAATGTAAAGTCTGTAGAAACTGCAGTAAAAGCAATAAAAAATGGAAATAGGATCTCAAAAACTTTATGGGAAGGTTTTTCTTCTAATCTTGGAGGAAGTACTACAGCTTTCGTTTGGGGATTAATATTTTAAATATTGAGGGAGATATCTTAATCATGAAATTAACAAAATATGAATATAATCATAAAAATTGTGATAAAACTGGTAGATCATATTATGCAAATCCTGTGGAAAGATTAGTTTTTGTAATTTTAATAAATCTTGCTATTTTATCTTTGCCATTTGGATTAATATTTATTGATAACCCTTATAATATCATTTATGCAATTATAGTATTAATTTGCACTTTAATATTTTCTACAATATTAGAATATAATCCTGTTATGATAATAAATTATATTGATTATATTATGTTTAATTTGTTTTTTAAAAACAATGCATATAAAATTTTTGTTAAAGAATTAAGAGATTATAATAATATACTTAAATTTGAAAAAAAATTAAATATATTAAATTTGAGAACTTCGTGCGTCAATTCAAAGAAAATATTGTTTCTTTTAAAAAGGAAAGGCTATAAAAAAGGAATTATATGTATGAATAAAATAATTCTAATTTTGGATAATAATCAAAAAAAGACTATTAAATATAATATAAATGAATTTTCTGATTTAGATAAATTTTGAAATAAAAATATTAATAGTTAAACAAACATCACTTTTAATGTTAAGGACTAGTCATTTTATTTAGTTTATGGTTGTAATTGACTTATTTTGTAAAAAGAAAAAGGCTTTCATTACTATTTAATACCATATCTTAAAAAAAAGATGTATAATGAATAATAGTAGAAAGAGATGAATATTTATGAAATCTAGTTTAATTAAAGGTAAACCATTTGTAGCACTTTTATTATTTGCCTTGCCGATGATTCTATCGGTAACACTACAACAGTTCTATAATATTTGTGATAGTATGATTGCTGGTAAATTTGTTAGTTCAAAAGGACTTGCTGCGGTGAGTGCATCATATCCAATTACAATGATTTATCTAGCAATTGGAACAGGTTTTGGCATTGGTGTTAATATTGTAGTATCAAGGTTTATTGGTGAAAATAATTTGTTACACGCAAAACAAACTATTTATACATCAATTTTAACAATTCTTTTAGTAGGATTAGTTATTAGTGTAATTGGATTTTTATTAGTTGATAATTTAATCACAATGATAAATGTTAGTGATGATTACTATGATGATGCGGTAATATATCTGAAGTATTACACAGCAGGAATAATTTTTTTGTTCTTGTATAATACGGTTACGTCAATATTCCAGTCACTTGGTAATTCACGAATTCCACTGTATTTTTTAATTTTTTCAACCCTTTTAAATGTTGGACTAGATATATATTTTGTTACAGCTTTTAAGATGGGGGTTGAAGGCCTTGCTCTTGCAACATTTATTGCTCAAGCTTTAGCATCAGTGTTATCATTTGTGATCTTAATTGTTTTTGTAAAAAAACGAGTAAGTAATGATAAAGCAATTATTAACTTTTCATTATTAAAAAAAGTATTACCGATTGCGATACCATCAATTATTCAAGCATCAACAATTTCAATCGGACAATTACTTATTCAAACTCTTATTAATAAGCAAGGAACTGATGTTGTGGCAGGTTATGGTGCAGCTTATAAAATTAGTTATGTAATAATTAATATTTTTGTTACAATTTCTAATGCCTTATCGACATATGTTTCTCAAAATGCAGGAGCTAAGGAATATAAAAGAATTAAACAAGGTTTTATCGCAGCACTTATTATATGTGCAGCCTTAACTGTAATTACGACAAGTTTATTCTTAATAATGCCAGAAACATTCTTATCAATTTTTGAAAAGAAAGATGAACCATTAGCTGTAACTGTAACCGGATGTATGTTCCTAACTACCCTTGCTCCATTTATCTTCTTGATGGCTATTAAAATTCCGTGTGATGGGGTTTTAAAGGGATCAAAAGATATGTTATGTTTCATGATTGGTACCCTTGCGGATTTAATTATAATAGTAGTATGTTCTTATTTATTAATTGGTAAATTAGGGGTTAAAGGGATATTTATTTCTTGGCCAATAGGCTGGGCAGTAGGAGCTTTAATCTCCGTTACTTGTTATTTTATTGGTAGATGGAAAAAACTTATTGGTTATCAAAAAACAGACTTGAGTTAATAATTCAAGTCTGTTTTAAATTCTTTTAATTCATTTGGTTTTAAATCACCAATTGTGAATGGTCCGATTCTAACTCTTTTTAGTAAAACAACTCTGTTATTTGAACGAATTACTGCCCTCCTAATTTGATGGTACTTGCCATCTTGTAAAGTAAATAGTGCTCTATAATCATCAAGTTGTTTAATAATAATGGGAAGAGTTTCCTTATCCTTAATAATAAATGGTTCTTTAACTTTTTCTAAAAAGCTAGGAGTTATTTTCTCTTTTAAGATTACAAGATAATCTTTAGTGTATTTATTAGCGTGATCATTTAATTCTTTAATAAAATTGCCATCATTAGTTAAAATCATTAATCCTTCGCTTTCTTTATCAAGTCTACCAACTGGCACTACTTTATGTGGTAAATTTAGTTTTTTTAAATAACTAGTTGCCTCGCTTGTAATATCTGATCTAATTCCTCTTGGTTTATAATATAGATAATAAACAAATGGAAATTTTTCAAGAACCTTATCATCAATTGTAACAATATCATTTTCGTTTAAAATCCAAAGATATGGAATGATGTTTCCATTTACTTTAATTCTACCTTCTTGATATAATTTAGTTACTTCACTATTTGTATAATTACCATATGTTTTAATATATTTATATAATCTCATAATTTTATCCTCATGTTATTTTACCATAAATTTGAAAAAAATTAAAGTTTTACATTTTTAATTGTTGTAGTATTCGTATTATATGAGTGGGTGATAGAGTGAAAAGAACTATATTTTTAATTATTTGTTTAATGTTTCTTGTAGGCTGTAAAGATGAAGTAAAAGTAAGTAATACTGAAGTAGTAAAAACTAATGAAATGTTAATGGTGGAAATTAAAGGAGCAGTAAAATATCCAGGTATATATGAAGTAGAATCAGGTAGTATTATTAAAGATATTATTGATCTAGCAGGAGGAGTACTTGCCTATGCTAATTTATCAGAAGTAAATTTAGTTAAAAAACTTGAAGATAAGCAGTTAATTGTAATCCCGACAATTAAAGAAATATCAACAAAAGTAAATATAAATAATGCCTCAATTGATGAATTAACGACGATTGAAGGAATCGGTTCAACTAAAGCTAAAGCAATCGTTAAGTATCGTAACGAGGTAGGTGTGTTCACAAGTATTGATGATCTTAAAAAAGTTAGTGGAATTAGTTCAAATCTTTTTGAAAAAATTAAGGCGTTTATTACAGTTTAATAATTTAAATGGTAATTTTCATTTAATTTGTTTAGGTATTGTTTTAATACTCATTGTTATACTCAGGTTTAGTTGGCTAATGCTAGGTGTCTGCCTTTTATATTTAGGATATTTACTAGTAAAATCAGTTAAGTATATGATTATGGTAATCGTTATCACAAGTTTTCTTGGAGTAAATCTAATAATTAGAAATGTTAATTACCAAAAAATAGATTATGAAAATATTAATCTTCAAGGAGTCATAACTTCAGTTAAAGAAAAAACAAAGAGTAATCAAGTTATTGTAAGAAGTAATAAACTTAAGTATATTTTTTATGATGATAAAAAAGCCTTAAAGATAGGTGATTATATTGAAGTATCCGGTAACTTAACGCAAGGTGATACTAATCATATACCATTACTATTTAATTATCAAAGATATTTAAAAGAAAATAATATTAAAGGAATTATTAAAGATATAACCTATGAAAAAATAAAAACAAGTGTTACTATTTATACAGTCCATCAAAAAGTATTAAACTACTTTAATTTCCATTTTAAGGGGCAAACAAGGGGATTTTTGAAAGCTTTGTTAATAGGTAATAAAACTAGTTTGGGTGAAGAATTAATTGAGGAAATATCAAGCGTGGGAATTGGTCATTTATTTGTCATTTCAGGTTTACACATGAATGTACTTCAAAAAATAGTAGAGAAACTATTAAAATATCTAAAGGTACCATCTAAGTTTCATACAACAGTAATCATAGTTTTCTTTTTGCTTTATTTTATGATTACATTATATTTGGTTTCTATATTAAGAGTTTTGTTAATCTATGTTTTATCTAAAATAAACAAAAAGGCAAGTTTAAATCTTACAACTCTTGATATATATACTATTTCCATCACCATAATTCTTATTGTTAATCCATATTACCTTATGAATTATTCTTTTATTCTAACTTTTATTATTTCAACATCTTTAGTTGTCATAAGTCCGCTTCTAAAGTATAAAAAAATAAAAGGGTTAATTCTTAATAATCTTATAATGAGTATTAATAGTATTTTAGTTACAATTCCTATTATTGTTCATATTAATCCAAGTATTAACACTTTGTCAATTATTTATAATTTATTTTATATTCCGTTTGTAACATATATTCTTTTGCCATTTTCATTAATTGTTACCATTTTTAATTTCTTAAGTCCCGTTTATGAATTAATTGTTACAGCTTTTAGTAAGGTTACTTCGTTTCTAAGTGTAGTTAAAATTGGTGAATTAAGGCTATCCACAAGTAGTGAGATTTTCCCGATTATTTTTTATGCGTTATTTTTAATAATTGTAATTCTATTTTTAAGTAATAGTAAAATAAAGAAAAAGATTATAGCGGGAGTAGCACTAGCATCACTAATCTTTATATGGAGTAATAGTGCTAACTTAAATTTAAACGACCAAATATATTTTTTAGATTTACCAGTTGGTGATAGTACTTTAATTGTTAAAGCGTTTAATAGTGCTAATATTTTAATTGATACTGGTGAAAATATAAATAATGATTTGGATTTATTTTTAAAGAAAAAAGGAATAAAAAGATTAGATTTTGTTATTATCAGTCATAGTGATAGTGATCATAATGGTAGGCTTCATGCTTTAATTAAAGATTTTAAAATTAAAAACATTGTAATAAGTAGTTACGATACCATTACAGAAAAAATTTGTCAAGATGCTTTATATAAGGGAAGTATTATAAAAGTGAAAAAAGGAAGTAGTATTACGTATAAAAATATTAACTTTCAGGTTTTATCACCAAGTAAGAAACACACAAGTCCTAATAATGATAGTATTGTTATGAAAGTTAATATATTTGATAAAACTATTTTAATGACGGGAGATATGGAAAAAGAAATAGAAAATGAGTTACTTAAAGAATATAAAGAAATAGTAGTAGATATATATAAAGTTCCTCACCATGGTTCATACACCTCAAGTACAACAGACTTTTTAAACAAATTAAATTATGAGTATGCGGTGTGTATGAATGGTTACCGTAATACATTTGGATTTCCTAATAATAAAGTTGTCACAAGATATGATCAATCTAAACTTCTTGTTACTAAAGACTATACAACAATTATTTTTCAAAAAAAGTGGTATCAGAAACAAATTAAATTTAAGCATTAACAAAACCATAAAGTAATTGTTTAATCACTTTACTTTACTAAAACAAAGTTTTATGGTATAATACATACGTTATTTCATTGGAGGTGTAGCAATGGCAAACATTAAACAACAAATGAAACGAGATATCACAAACGATAAAAAAAGATTATTAAATGCATCATTTAATTCATCTTTAAAAACAGCAGTAAAAGCATTTGAAGTTGCTGTTGAATCAGGTGATAAAGCAAAAGCCGCTGCAGCATATAGTTTTGCTTGCAAGAAGTTAGATAAGTCTTTAACAAAAGGCATTCATCATAAAAACTATGTTGCTAGACAAAAATCTCGTTTAGCAAATGCTTTAAATAAAATGGCATAATAATTAAAAATTTACTCTATAGATCTTATGATCTATAGAGTTATTTTTTAGTTTCATTTAAGGCTTATTGGTATACTATATATGAAGAAGGTGATTATATGCGTTTATTAATAGTCGAAGATGAAAAACTTTATCTAATGCCTTGGTTACAATTTTAAAACGTAACAATTATGCGGTGGATGCTAATACGGCTAAAGCATATGCTAGTGATGTTTTGAAGGTGGATAGGGAAAAAGGGTTTAAAAATAACTATAAATATCTTAAATTTACAACCGCTGATGAAAAAACAATGATTATATTTATTGATTGTACGAGAGACTTAAATACTTTTCATAAATTCTTAAATACTAGTATTGTGATAAGCACAATTGGAATTGTGGTTGTTTTGATTTTAGTTGTCGTATTTTCATTAGTAATAACTAGACCAGTAGTCGAAAGTTATCAAAAACAATTCATTACAGATGCTAGTCATGAATTAAAAACCCCACTAACGATTATAAATGATAGTTGTGAGATTTTAGAATATAGTGATGGCGAAAGTGAATGGACTAAAAACATTAAAGATCAAGTAACAAGATTAACGGAACTTACTAATAAACTTGTCTTTTTATCCAAAATGGATGAAGGAAATAATAAACTTGTTGTGACAGAGTTTTCGTTATCCGAAATAATTGAAGATGTGACAAAACAATATATTTCGGTTTTTACAACTAATAATAAAAAATATAGCTTTGATATTACTCCTAATGTGACATATAAAGGCGATATGAAGTTAATAAAAGAAATGATGGAATTACTACTTGATAATGCGGTTAAATACTCTGATGATTTAGGAAATATAAATGTTAAAATTTATACAAATGGTAAAAATAAAAAGATTATTATTTCAAATACAACTAAAGAAAAATTAACAGGTAACCTTAATAATTTATTTGAACGTTTTTATCGCCCAGATAATTCAAGAAACAGCACAACAGGATGATATGGTATTGGACTTTCCGTTGTTAAAGCCATAGTCTTACAACATAAAGGCAAAATTAATGTTACGACAACGAGTGATTCAACCATCACATTCACAATTACTTTATAAATTTATAGAACCTAAAAATGTCAGTATTTCTTACTACTAAGGGGGATTTTTATTTTTCTTAATATTAGATATATTACTTTATGTTATGGAATATATGATTTTTGAATATAATGTAGTGGGTATAAATTGTTGTATTACTTGACAAATAAAAAAATAAGAGTAAAATAATAGTTAACCCGGTTAAACAATAAGGAGAAAAACTATGTCGAATACAATCAAAAAAGCAGTTATTCCAGTAGCAGGCAAAGGCACGAGGTTTTTACCAGTTACAAAAAGTGTATATAAAACAATGTTTCCAATTATTAATAAACCAACTATTCAGTATTTAGTAGAAGAATGCATTAAGGCAAGGATTGAAGAAATAATTATTGTAATTAGTGAATATCAAAAAGATATAATTGATTATTTTGATATGCATAGTGATTATTATAAAGATTTAACCAAACCACAAAAAGAATTAGATGAACTAAAAAAGATAATTGAACAAGTAAAAATTACTTTTGTTATCCAGCCAGAACCAAGAGGTTTAGGCGATGCGATAATGTGTTGTAAAGAAAAAATAGGAAGTGACGATTTTGGAGTGCTCCTTGGAGATGATTTAATAATGGAATGCAAGCCTTGTTATGGTATTGGTGATTTAATCAATCAGTATAAAGAATGTCCTGCCTACTATATTGGCGTAAAAGAAGTTAAACTTGAAGATTGTTATAAATATGGTATTGTTAAAGTTGATAAAACTAGTCAAAAAATGAAGATAAGTGGAATGGTGGAAAAACCACTAGAGAATCCTCCTTCAAGATATGCTGGTGTTGGTAGATATATTTTAAGAAATAATGTATTTGATTATTTAAAACAAATTAAAGATGATCACATTCATGAAATAATGTTAACTGATGCTTTTCGAATGGCATGTATGGTGGAAGATGTTTATGCTTATCAGTTTAATGGTACAAGATTTGATATTGGTGACCATGCTGGTTATGTTAAAGCAACGATAGCTTATGCTTTAAAAGATGAAAATATAAAGGATGAAATTTATGAATATATAAAGGGGAAAGTCGAAAATGCTAGTAATTGATGAACTACTTAAAGGATTTACAAAAATAAAAAAACTATTCTCAAAAAATTTACCAACTACAATTACTCCAAGTGATTATTTATTATTATCAACGATTGAAGAAGAAGGAACTTTTGATGAAGGATATGGTCAAAAGATAATTAATTTATCTAAATTAGCTGAAAAACTGGAAATGTCAAAACCAGCCTTAACCAAAGAAACCAAAAGACTTGAAAAACTTGGATATATTAAAAAAACTACTTTATTACATAATTTAAGAAATAGATATATTTTACTTACGCCAAAAGGCTTAGAAAAATTAGTGTCAGAACATGATAATATTTACCGCCTACCAAGTCTTGTTCTTGATAAACTTGGCGAAGAAGAATCTAAAAAATTTGTTGATATGTTAAATAAAATAAATGAAATTATTATCGAATCAAATAAGAAAGGAAAAGCCTTATGATAATTACAATTGTTGCGGACGTGTTAGGACAAGAAAATAATGGTACTACGATAACAGCTAAACGTTTAATTAAACACTTAAAAGAAAGAGGAAATACGGTAAAAGTTGTATCACCACTTAAAACTGATGAAGAAGGATATTATACCCTACCTACTAGATCATTCGGTCCTTTTAATAGTTATGTTGCGAAAAATGGAGTTGAACTTGCTAAACCAGTCGATGCTATTCTTTATGAAGCAATTAAAGACTCAGATATTGTCCATATTATGTTACCATTTAAAACAGGTATTAAAGCGAGAAAAATTGCAAAAGAATTAAACATTCCAGTTACTAGTGCTTGTCACTGCCAAGCAGAAAATGTTACATCACATGTTAAACTCCAAAATGTAAAATGGGTTAATCGTTTTATTTACCATAGATTTTATCGTAAGTTTTATCATGATGTTCCATATGTACATTGTCCAAGTGCTTTTATCGCAAAAACCCTTAAAGAAAATGGTTATGATATGAATTTAAGAGTAATCTCTAATGGAGTTGAAGCAGGATACATAAAAAAAGATGTTCAAAAATTAGAAGCCTTAAAAGATAAAATTACATTATTAACTATTGGTAGATTATCACGTGAAAAACGTCATGATTTATTAATTGATGCTATTGCTCTTTCTAAGTATAAAGATCAAATTCAATTAGTAATTGCAGGTCGTGGTCCACTAGAAAAAGCTACCATTAAATGGGGTAGAAAGCTTCCTAATAAACCTATCATCGGTTTCTATTCTCAACATGATTTAGTTGATATTATTAATAACGCAGATTTATATGTTCATCCAGCGGATATTGAAATAGAAGCTATTGCTTGTCTAGAAGCTATAACATGTGGGCTCGTTCCCGTTATTTCTGATAGTACTCGTTCAGCAACTAACTCATTTGCGATTGAAGAAACTAATTTATTTAAAGCAGGTAATCCTCAAAGTCTTGCTGAAAAAATAGATTATTGGATTGAACATCCTGAAGAAAAACAAGAATTATCAAAACGTTATTTAGAATATAGTAAACAATTTGAAATCAATCATTGTATCACTTTAATGGAACAAATGTTTAAGGATGCTATTGAAAACTATGAAAAATAAAGAACGTATAATTTACTATGAAGATGAACTACATGATGATTTCTTTAATACTAAGACTAATTTAAACGTTACAATTGATGAAAACTATGAATATTTAATAAAAAATCCTATCCGTAAAGTTGTTAGTTTTATCTTATATTATTTTATTGCAGCTCCAATTCTATATATTGAAGGAAAAGTCTTTAGAGGCGTTAGAGTAAAAGGAAAGAAAAAACTAAAAAAATTAAAGAAAACTGGTTATATAATGTATGCTAACCACACAAGTGGACGTGATGCATTTTTAGGTCATGTGTTTTTAGCTCATCCTAAAAGAACATATATCATCGGTAATAAAGATGCTGTTTCAATTTTCTTTGTGCGAAGACTAACCAAAGATTTAGGTACTCTACCTACTCCCGATACACCAGGTGCATTAAAAAATCTTAATGGCACAATTTCAATGTTAATGAAAAAGAAAAAGGCTCTTATGATTTATCCTGAAGCTCATATATGGCCATATTATACTGGGGTAAGACCATTTCCAAATACAAGTTTTAGATTTGCGGTTAGTAATAATGTACCATGTGTACCGGTGGTTGTTACCTATCAAAAGCCAAAAGGAATTTACAAATTAAGAAAAAAACCTCAAATGATAGTTTATGTTGGTGATCCAATATATCCTAAATCTGATGTTTCAGTAAAAGAAGCAGCGAATAATTTACGTGATGAAACATATAATTACTTGAAGGAAATGACAACAAACCATAGTACTATGGCATATTATCAATATATCAAAAAAGAAAAAGAAGAAATAGAATAGATTTATAATAAAAAAAATAATAATAATTAAACAATAGTTGCGAAGTTATTGTTATTTTTTTCTTTCTATAACATTTGACTTTTTTGAAAAAAATGGTATAATAACTACTTAGAAAGTAAATAAGAAAGAGGTGAAAAAATGATTAAAACTCTTGCAAAAAGCATTAAAGAATATAAGAAACCAACAATCTTAACACCGATTATTGTTTCATTTGAAGTAATAATGGAATGCGCAATTCCTTTTATTGTTTCCAAGTTATTTGAAGAATTAAACAAAAAATCAGATCTTAAGATTATTGCATTATATGGTATTATCTTAGTAGTAATGGCTTTATTATCTCTTACTTGTGGTGCCTTAGCTGGTAAGTTTTGTGCAAATGCTTCATGTGGCTTTGCTAAAAACTTAAGAAAAGATATGTTTAAAAAAATTCAAACTTATTCATTTGAAAACATTGATAAGTTTCAAACATCATCACTTGTAACAAGACTTACTACTGATATAACAAATGTTCAATTTTCATTTATGATGTTAATAAGAACCGCAATTCGTAGTCCTTTTATGCTTATTTTCTCATTTACTATGGGATTTATTATGGGGGGAAAAACAGCCTTAATTTATGTACTTGTAATTCCAATTTTATTATTTGGGTTAATAATGATTGCGAAAAAGGCAATGCCATTATTTAGAAAAGTATTTAAAAAATACGATAATTTAAATAATTCAATTCAAGAAAATATTAAAGGTATGAGAGTTGTAAAATCATTTGTTCGTGAAGATTTTGAAAAACAAAAATTTGATGTCGCCGCAACCGATGTATGTCAAGATTTTACTAAAGCAGAACGTATCTTAGCGTGGAACCATCCTATTATGCAGTTTTGCCTTAATTCAGTTATGATTTTTATTCTTACAGCAGGCTCATACTTTATTGTAAAAAGCAAAGCAACTGAAGTTAACTATTATCAATTATCTGCCCTTCTTACATATGGCTTTCAAATCCTTATGAGTTTGATGATGCTATCAATGGTTTATGTAATGTTAACAATGTCAGCTGAATCAGCAGTTCGTATTTGTGAAGTATTGAATGAAAAAAGCACTCTAACTAACCCAGTAAATCCAGTAATGGAAGTGAAAGATGGTTCAATTGATTTTGACCATGTTGATTTCAAATACGGTACTAGTAAAATGATTCTAAAAGATGTTAATTTACATATTTCATCAGGTGAAACCATTGGTATAATTGGTGGTACTGGTAGTGCTAAAACAACACTAATTCAGTTAATATCAAGATTATATGATGTAACAGATGGTGAAGTTAAAGTTGGCGGTATTAATGTTAAAGATTATGATTTAGATGTATTACGTAATGAGGTTGCGGTTGTGCTTCAAAAAAATGTTTTATTTAGTGGTACAATTAAAGACAATCTTCGCTGGGGTAAAAATGATGCAACCGACGAAGAAATGGTTCATGCATGTAAACTTGCACAAGCTGATGAATTTATCAGAAGCTTTCCAAATGGTTATGATACCTACATTGAACAAGGTGGCAGTAACGTATCAGGTGGACAAAAACAAAGATTATGTATTGCAAGAGCCCTTCTAAAAAATCCAAAAATTATAATTTTTGATGACTCCACTAGTGCTGTTGATACTAAAACTGATGCTTTAATTAGAAAAGGTTTAAGCACATATATTCCTAATACTACTAAAATTATTATTGCTCAACGTATTGCGAGTGTTGAAGAAGCTGATCGTATTATTGTTATGAATAATGGTATAATTGAAGGAATTGGTACTCATGATGAATTAATGAAAAACAATGAAATTTATCGTGAAGTATATGATTCTCAAAATAAGGTAGGTGATACAAATGAATAAAAGACCAAGACCAAAAGGTGTATTTAAAAGAGTTCTAAAATCTTTATTTAAGTGTTATCCTGTTCTATTACCAATTACGTTATTCTTTATTGCGATTAACGCGGTAGTATCAGCTATACCGGCTTTATTTATGCAACAAGTGTTAGAAATATTGAAAAAAACAATTGAAGAATCAACCAAAACTAATGTTTGGGATTGGCCTACTTTATCAAGTCAAATAGTACCAATTATTATAAAACTTATTTGTTTCTATCTAGCTTCAATTATTGCAGGTATTACTTATAATCAATTACTTGCGGTAATAACCCAAGGCTATTTAAAGAAAATGCGTGAAGAAATGTTCAACCACATGCAAACTTTACCAATTAAATACTTTGATATAAACAATCATGGCGATATTATGAGTTACTACACTAATGATATTGATACTTTAAGACAAATGGTTTCACAAAGTATTCCACAATTTATTATTTCCGGTATTGTCATTGTTTGTGTATTCTTCATTATGTTGTACTTTAGTCTATGGTTAACTTTAATTGTAATTGGTGGTGTAATCTTAATTATGCTTATCACTAAAGTTATCGGCGGAAGAAGTTCAAAATATTTTATTGCTCAACAAGCTGCGGTTGGTAAAACTGAAGGTTTCATTGAAGAAATGATGAACGGCCAAAAAGTTATAAAAGTATTTACTCATGAAGAAGAAACATTAAAAGAATTTGATAAAGTTAATGATGATTTATTTGAACAATCAAATAAAGCTAATTCCTACGCAAATATGTTAATGCCTATCTTAAATAATATAGGTAATATCTTATATGCATCACTTGCTTTTATTGGAGCGGTAATGGTGTATAACGGAGTAGTAAATGTAAGTTTATCTGGTAAAATCTTAGATATTACAATTATACTTGCGTTCCTTAATATGACTAAACAATTTACTGGTAACATTAGTCAAATTTCAAATCAACTAAATTCAGTTATTATGGGTCTAGCTGGTGCTGGAAGAATCTTCAAACTAATTGATGAACCATCAGAAGTAGATGAAGGTTATGTAACTTTAGTCAACGCTAAAGAAGTAGATGGTGAAATTGTTGAAGTTGAAAAACGTACAGGCATGTGGGCTTGGCGACATCCTCATAATGATGGTACTGTTTCATATACTAAACTTGCTGGTGCGGTTCAAATGTTTGATGTTGACTTTGGATATGAAGAAAATAAATTAGTTTTACACGATGTTACGCTCTATGCTAATCCTGGTGAAAAAATAGCCTTTGTTGGGGCAACAGGTGCCGGTAAAACAACGATAACTAATTTGATTAATCGTTTCTATGATATTGCGGATGGAAAGATTAGATATGATGGAATTAATATCAATAAAATTAAAAAAGCTGATTTAAGGCGTTCACTTGGAATAGTTTTACAAGATACTAACTTATTTACAGGTACAGTACTTGATAACATTCGATATGGTAAATTAGATGCAACTGATGAAGAATGTATTGCGGCAGCTCGTCTTGCTGGAGCTGATGACTTTATCAATAAAATGGCAGATGGTTATAATACTTATTTAACTAATAATGGTACCAACTTATCACAAGGTCAACGTCAATTAATTGCGATTGCAAGAGCTGCTGTTGCGGATCCTCCCGTTATGATTCTAGATGAAGCAACTTCATCAATTGATACAAGAACAGAAGCTATTGTTCAAAAAGGAATGGATGCACTAATGAAAGGACGTACGGTCTTTGTCATAGCACACCGCCTATCAACAATTCGTAATTCAAGTGTTATAATGGTACTAGATCATGGAAGAATCATTGAAAGAGGATCACATCAAAAACTATTAGAGGAAAAAGGCGAATATTATCAATTGTATACAGGAGCCTTTGAATTAGAGTAAAAAAAAGGAATTATTTTAGAGTAGTTTAACTTTATTATAGATATAAAAACTAATATGTTGACATTTTTAGGTAGTTGTTTTATAATGAAGATATAATTACCCTAAGGTATGTAGGATAAAAAGGGAATTTATGTGGAGGAATATATGAGAAAAACTGATTCGAGAATCTATAATTCAGTAGAATATTGGTATTTCAGACGTTGCATAATGATGTATTCGGTTTCACTAATTATTGTAGCACTAATATATGCTATTCTATTGTCAATGGCCTATAGTTATTTATTACTAGCCATAGCAATTGTGAATTGTTTGGTATTCTTATGTTTAGATGCTTACAACATTTACAAGCTAATAGTATTATTAACTTGTTACAATGACCTAGAGTATGTGGAAGTCCGTACCGTAGATATGGTAATAGTACATCCTAATTCTACATATACAGCAGTTTGGGTATTTATTGGGGATGATAGATATACTTCAGATAAGGTAATAAAATTAGTTAATTTTGCTCGCCTTGTAAAAAATGATAGAATTAGAGTAGGATTAATTGAAAGATATCGTAAATGTATAGTATTTATGGATGAACAAAGTTAGCGCTATAACTCTAACCCAAACACTTATTTTAAAAGACAGTACTTTTACCAAGTATTACTTTGCAAGTTACTCTTTTGGGTAGTGTTATACTGCTATTTCTCAAATTATCTATTAATTGATAATTCTAGAGTT
>SAMEA104315439__coassemble_425_pt1 | contig 17506 bp, 18 predicted proteins | sample SAMEA104315439__metabat2_low_PE_048 | metagenome-assembled genome bin SAMEA104315439 (sample SAMEA104315439) | gut metagenome | biome: Monkey gut; feature: monkey-associated habitat; material: faeces | place: China | collected 2013 | reverse complement strand
GGTAGTGTTATACTGCTATTTCTCAAATTATCTATTAATTGATAATTCTAGAGTTTACTTTTCTTTAGGATATTTAATGCTTCATTTATGTCGGCATTAACTATCCTTTTTTCTTTTAATAAAACAAAAAAGCAGTCTTTTAGATAGTACTAAAAAACTACGTGTAGTGTTATATTTGTATAGTCAAATTTTATCAGTTAAAAGGAATATTTTACATGTTATATACTTTTGTTTCTTTATAAAATGAAATTTCCTTATAAACAAAATAAGCGGTCTAGTCAAATGGACATCTTATTTATTATTAATATATTCAAAAAAATCAAATCACTTGACTCTCCCCTTAGAGTATAGAATATAATCTTTTTTGGAGGTGGAATAATGCTAAAGATTGGTGAGTTTTCAATATTATCAAAAACAACAATTAAAACACTTAGGTACTATGAAAAAGAAGGATTACTTCTTCCAAGCTATGTTGATGAAGATACCAACTATCGCTATTATGAGTATACCAAACTAGAAGAATTAACAAACATTATATCTTTACGTGAATTAGGCCTATCAATTAAAGATATAAAAGCAGTACTAAATGGTGGAAAGTTAAATGACTACTTGAACAAAAGAAAAATAGAACTCATTCAAACAATTAGTCAAAACGAAAACCAACTCCAAAAAATTATATCACTATTGGAGGAAAGAAAAATGAACAAAGAAATTACAATTAAAATGACACCTGCGTGTGTGGTTTATTATGAAGAAGGAACAGTTAAAGACTATTCACAAATAAATGAATTTGTAATGCAAGCAGCAGAAGATTGTCTTGGAATAAATCCAAACATAAAATGTATTCCTGAAGATTACTGCTTCATTACATACCTAGATGGTAAACCAACTGATGAGAATATTAGAATAAGATATTCCGAAGCAGTAGTGAAAAAAGGAAAAGAAAATGAGAAAATTAAATTTATGGATTTACCATCAATTAAAGTAGTATCAATTTATCATCATGGTGCATATCGAAATCTAGCAAATACTTACACACAAGTAATGAAGTATTTACAAGCAAACAACCTAGAAATGATTGAATTACCACGTGAACGATATATTGATGGTTGTTGGAACAAAGACAAAGAAGAAGATTATCTAACAGAAATTCAAGTACCAATTAAATAATTAATCAATCAATCAAATATTTAAATCATCTTGTGGGTGTAGTACTTTAAGAGTTAAATTCTTTTCAATTTAGTGATTTTATGATATTATTATATTGTTATATAATAAAAAATTGAGAGGAAATTTATGAATCTTTTAAGTCAAATTACACCCACAAGAAGTTTTAATTTAGCATATATAATCCTAGATAGTCTATTCATAATCACTTTATGTTTAATACTATTTTTCAATAAGAATAAATTAACCCTATTATTTGCGCTATTTGGTGGTGTGTTATACTTAATAGTAGATTTTGGTATTTTTTATTTAGCTTTAAGATCACGAAGTATATATATAATCAAAGATGGAGTGATGACTCTACAAAACGAAAAAATGACATTTTTGATTTTGACTTGGATGTCACTAAGTTATGGTATCACTAATTTTGCCTTTATATGGTTAGCTATAAAAAAAGATAAATACTTGCTGCACTATACCTTACTCATACTAGGTTGGTGGTTAGTAGTACCAACCCTTTCCAAAATGGGTGGGGCAAGTAATATCATTACAACTAGAACAACTAATGAATATCATTGGGTTATGGCATTAATACTAGTAGTAGGATATGGTGCTTTAATTATATATGATATGTTTGGAAAGAAAAAAGTCTACAATATTCTTACCCTTAATATAATAGGTATAACAGTACAATTAGGTTGGGAATTAGCTTTATTGATAAATGGTATTAGACCATGGAATGAAATGAGTGTTAAAACTCTAATAATTAATTCATTGATTGAAACTAATTTAGGTATGCCATATATATATCTAATTTACCTTTTAATTACTAAACATTTTAATGAAGACTTGAAAAAAAGAGGTTCAAACTGAATCTCTTTTAATTTGCGCTTATAATGTAAAAATCCAAAAAAGTATACCTAAATAGCATCAAAAAATAATAGTTTTTTACTCCAAAATATACTAAATTTTACTATATTATTTGATATATATTGAATAATATGTTAAAATTAGATATAGTTTGTTACATCTAAAAAAGTATACTTTTTTAGATTAAGCGGAAAGGTACTGAGAATAAAATATGAAAAATAGTAGGATTTTACAAATAAGTTTTATAAGTGTATTAATAATAATTCCCATGATATTTGTCGTAGCACTAGCTAGTTGGTTTATCTCTGATCAAAAAACTACAAAACCAACATTAGCAGGAGATGAAGATGTTAAAAAAATATTAGTTGAATATTTAAATAATCATAGTGGTACATATAACGGAAATATATTACTTCCATCAGCTGAAGCATTAGGCGTAGTGGAAAATGCTAGAAATCAAGATATAACATATTCGTTTAAAACATCAAATGAGGAAAACTATATTGAATGTAACTTTGATAGTGGAATAGGCCCAATTAATAGGGGAGATTATCAAATAAAAATTTCATATGTAATGAAATATAATGATGATGAAGGAATAGAACAATCTAAAGAATATGTAGTAGAAAATATAAAGTTTACTATTAATCCACAAGACTTGAACGATGGTGGTTGCTATATAACAACTAATCATAGCGTTTCTGGATATGACTATTTAAGATATGAATATTACGAATATGATTCAACTGATTCAACAACTCATCAAGCGGTAAAACCAAAAGATGTAAAAGTATTTCAACAAGGTGGAAAAAAACTATTAAGTGGATCAACAGATTATGATATCAGTTATGATGCATTAGATACTGATGAACCAGGACGAATTAGAACAGTAACTGTAACTGGTAAAGGTAATTACACAGGTACATTGACTAAACAATATCAAATATACAAACAATTATTTGTTGAAGGCGATGCAACTCAAAGATTTATATATAGTAATACGGAACAAAGTCCTAGTATTATGGTTGTAGATAAAAAAGGTAACATTGTATCACAAAATGTTTATACATTAACTACATCATCAACAATTAGACCTATTAATGTTGGTAGCTATTCATATACTTATAATGTGAAACCCAATGATTCATCAAAATATGAAGGGAAAAACAATGTAAAAGTAACATTAATAATTGATCCTAAACCTATTAGTAGTACACTGGAATTAATTCAAATTGGTTATAATAGTAGTAAAAGAACTTGGTCAGATATTGGTCAAAATATAAACGATCAACTTAAAACTGCTACACTTAATGGTGTAATAGAAGGTACAACTGTTGGAATTAGTAGCTTTACTATGACAGATGGTACTTTTATGTATGATAGCACTAAAACAATAATTCAAGATTCAAAAACAGGTCTTGATTCAAGTTATTCAGATGCTGTAGGTGGAACATATTTAATGACCCCAGTTTTAAATAATACTAATTATACACTTAGTAATAAAATATATGTTAAGTATAAAACTGTAATGATAAATAATAATGATAAAACATATTATACTATTGAAGATGCTATAGCTACAGCTACAAGTAGTCAGTATATTAATTTTCCTGGTGATAATAGTGGAACTAATAAATATGTTTATACAGCATTTTGTAATTTAGATAATTTAGATAATAATTTGTTTCCTAACTATACTTCTAACCACACATATGCTACCTCTGGAAAAATAATTCTTCAATATGCAAGTAATTCTTCAACGGCAGGGAAAGATAAAGATGATAATGGTTGTGAGCCAAACCTTGGTGATGGAAATGTTTATACAGCACTTTATATCTCAGAAAAAACGATATTAAATATTAATTCAAACGGGGTATTATATATTGATTCATATATAACCCAAAAAAGTAATACAGCAGATGCAACAGTAAGCACAAATCGTGGTGTTGTGATGAATAATGGAACAATTAATGTTGCAAGTGGTGGAAAGATATATGCATATGGATACTTAAAATCTAGTGAAAAGCAAAATGATGCAAATACAAAGAGTTTAGGGAAAGTTATAACTAACTCTGGTTCAACAGTTGTAGAATGTTTTAGAAACTATGATTTTCCAGGTGGAACAGTTTCTAAAGACATATATAAAAATACAATGCCAATGAATGCATGGAGTTTACATAATATATCATGTAAAATCCAAATTAAAAGCGGTACAAATTATAAAGGATTTTATTATGTGTTTCTTTCAAAAACATTGTCATTTCTAGGAACAATTACTAAAGAAGCAGCAATTCATTTTGATGTATTTAAAGGAAGTACTGGCGGTAATTGTTTATTTTATTCAACTGATTCAAATGCATATATAGAAAAAGAAACAAAGTATGATGTAAATAAAAATATTTATAAAATAACTGGGTCTAACCAAATAAAGAATCAAAAAGATGAAGCACATATATATGGTACTTGGTATGATTCTACAATAAAATTAAATATAAATTTAAGCATTTTAAATGTTAATATGACAACAAGTACTAGTATTTCTTGTCCAATAAGCCATTTAGATATAGTAGTATCTAGTGGCGCAGAATTAAAGTTAGAAAAATCTGATTATTTATTTTTACCAGGTACAAAGTTGACAGTTGAAAAGGGTGGTAATTTAATAACTGTGAAGAATGTTGATTTATCGTTTGAGACTATGTCACATCTAAATGATAGTAGAGTATCAAATGGTAGTAGAAACTTTAAAAACTATTGTTATGAACAAAAGGATGCTGAATTTGTTGTTAATGGTACAGCAACAATAGGTGGAAATATTGGTGGTATTATTACAAGCACTAAAACAGGTGGTACTATATCACTTTCAAATGTAACAACAAATGTAACAAGTAATTTTAAATCGTTATATAATATTACTAATACTAGAATATATAAAATAAATGAATACAATGCAATTGGTAAATTTGATGAAAGTAGTAAGTATTATCGTTTCCAAAAGGCAACATATACATCTCAAATTGTTAATGGTGTAATTTGCTGGAGTGGTAGTAGAGGTAGTGAACAAGATATATCAAATAATGGTAGTTTAGGAACTGCCGGATCATAAAATTATTAAAATAAAAAGGGTAGTATTTGTATAGTAAATACTACCTTTTAATTATTATAATTGAACAATTAGTAAGTCTAATCCAATTGAACGATCAATTTGACCTGATTTAATTTTGTAATCTAAGTCTGCCATTTTTTTGATGTAGTCTTCTAAGACATTGATTTTAAAACTTTTTGCATTTTTAACCATATAGAAGGCACGACCTGGACTGACATTAAAGTATTTTGCAATGTCATTTTGTGAGTGACCAACTTTTAATAGTTTGTTAATAGTTAACATTTCAATAAAACTATTATTAATCATTGAAATAATTCCCATAACATCTTTTGTATTTGCGATTAGTTGTTGATATATATTCGCTACAGCTAAATGATTATGATCGACAATTGCTTTAATAAGGTTAAATACTTCATTTGATAAATCTTTGGTTACAACTGCTTTCACATCATCTGCTGATACAGTACCACCTTTACCGACATAAGTCGAAAGTTTATCAATTTCTTGTTCCATTCTTACTTGATTGTTATTGAGGTAATTCATAAATGTATTAAGAGCTTCCTCTTTAATCTCAATACCATTACTCGCAAAACTTCTGATTACCCAACCTTTTAATTCAATTTCTTGTGATTCATCATAATTAATGATTAGAGCTACATTCTTTAATACTTTATAAATCTCATTTGATTGACTAATCTTAATGTTAGCCGCATCAATCATTAAAACGGTGGTCTCACTAGGATTCTTAAGATATTTAATGAGGGCTTTAGCATCAGGTGATAGTTCCTCTTTACTCTTAGTAAGGAAGGTTGGATTTTTTAAAATTAATACTTTTATATCCTCTAATAAAGGAAAAGTGATAGCATCATTAAGAACAGTTGCGAGAGGCGTTGTTTCCATATCATATTTTATAACTGTATATTGTTGTTTGTTGTAACTTTGGAGAATTCGTTTAATTCTATTTTTAATGAAAACTTCGGAAGTTCCAGTAAATAAATATATAAGATCATCATCTTTGGTAAGAGCCATAAGTAATCCTCCTTGCATTATTAGTATAGATATTATAACATTATTTTAAAAAAAAATAATGTTTAATGCAAAAAAAATAATAAAATAATAAAGTTGGGTCAAAATAAAAAAGAGGTGATACTTATGAATATACAAAGCAAAATAAACTCAGAAGAGTATAAAAAATGGAGTGTACGAACTGATTTAGCGTATGATGAAGCTATAAATCATGTATCCGATTTGCCTGACTTAATCCAAAGTGATGAGATAATAGATGATATACGAATCTATAAAAGTGTAGTTGGACCTTATGCATCTAGTGTAATGAATAAAAAAGTAGGTACTTACTATACTATTGATTTAGAAAATATTGACTATCACGATTTAACAATTTGTGAAAATGTCGAAAAAATAGTAGGGAAGGTTATTAAGCGATTTATAGATGAAAAAAAATTATCAAGAAGCAAATGTTTATTAGTTGGCCTTGGTAATATAAATGTAACGCCTGATGCCCTTGGCCCATATGTTATGGATAATGTAATTGTCACTAGACATTTATTTAAAATGAATAATGTCAGCGAGGGATTTAGTGAAGTTAGTGCCATTTCACCAGGGGTAATGGGGACAACAGGTATTGAAACATTTGATATAATTAAAGCAGTAAAAGAAAAAATAGATATAGACTTTATGATTGTGGTTGATGCCCTTGCCTCAAATTCAACTAAAAGGGTTAATAAAACTATTCAAATAACTGATACAGGAATAAGCCCAGGTTCTGGTGTTGGTAATAAGCGTAAAGAATTGAGTGAAGAAACAGTAGGAATTCCTGTAATTGCGGTAGGAGTACCAACAGTAGTAGATGCTGTAACAATTACGAACGATACAATTAATTATGTTATTGATTATTTAATTAAGGATACAAAACAAACAAATAATAATTCTAAAGAATTATTGATGGGTCAAATAGGGCTTTTAAATGAAGAAGAAAAAAGAGCATTAATGTATGATATTTTATCTCCAACTGGTTATAATTTAATGGTAACGCCTAAAGAAGTAGATGAAGATATTAGTGATCTTTCAAAGATTATCGCAAGTGGTATTAATTTTGCGGTCCATTATGGTGTGTTAGAAGGAAAAACTGAATAATATGAAAAAGTTAGTAATTGTTTTGGTGATTATTCTATTCTTTTTGGTAGGGTTAAATATAGGGGGAAGTTATCACAACTACAGCAAAATGTTTGAAAATGCTAAAGACGAATTTGAAAACGAAATTACTTTGCCAGATAATAATTACGAACCCAAAACCTTAAAACCAAAAGAGGGATTAATTAATAAAATTGCTAGTAGCATAGATGGAATCATTGAAAAATTCGCTAATAAATTAAGATAGCACCAAATGGTGCTATTTAAAAATGGAAATAGCATAATTATTACGTATTATATAAGTGTAATTGAAATTAATAACTCTATGCTTGCAATTTTCTTGCTTTTATGATATAATTTTACCAAATAAAAAGCAAGGTGGAATGAAAATATGAAGATGAATTTACCTAATAGATTAACAATTTTTAGGATATTATTGATTCCAATTATAATGATAGTATATGGTGTTAAAGCTTGGCGTACTCCTATGTTTGATGGTATTGAAGCATTAACAATATCTAATTTCATAATTTTAATTTTAATTTTTGTTGGTTCAATAACAGACTTTTTAGATGGTAAAATTGCAAGAAAATATAATTTAGTAACTAATTTTGGAAAATTCTTAGACCCTATTGCAGATAAATTGCTTGTTGTAACGGGGTTTGTCATTTTAATGGATCAATCTAAGACTTATGGAAATAGTCTATTTAGTTGGTGGATGCTAGCGATAATTTTGGCTCGAGAGTTCATTATTTCAGGTATGCGCTTAATTGCGGTGGAAAACAACAAAGTTATTGCTGCAAGTATGTGGGGAAAAATTAAAACCACGATTCAATTTATTACTCTAATATATTTGTTCTTAGGCATTGCACATTCAACTACAGATAGTGGTTATGCTATTTATGATATAATTGGTTTAATACTAATATACGCAACTCTTGTCGCAACAATATTTAGTGGTTGGGATTATTTAGCTAAAAATAAAGATGTTTTAACTGAAAATAGTGGAAATAAAAAAAATGGAACCACAGATAATTCTAATAGTAAGAAAAAGAGTGTCGCTGTGAATTCAAAAGATAAGAAAAAAGTTACAGTAATTGAAAATTCAAATAATAAGAAAAATGTTAAAAAACATTAGAAAGGAAAGGTCAAATGGCAGAAGGAAAAGTAAAACAATTAAATATGGATGACATTGAGCCTTCAAGAGATCCAGCAAAAGAAAAAGCACTTGCAGAAGCCTTTAAAACCATTGAAAAGAATTATGGTAAAGGTTCAATCATGAAACTTGGTGATCGTGCTCAAGAAAAACTTGAAGTAATTTCAACAGGCTCAATTGCTCTTGATGCAGCGCTTGGAGTTGGTGGATATCCTAAGGGAAGAATAATTGAGATTTATGGTCCGGAATCTAGTGGTAAAACAACTTTTGCCCTTCATGCAATTGCAGAGGCTCAAAAAAAAGGTGGATATGCTGCATTTATAGATGCTGAACATGCACTAGATCCAGTGTATGCTAAAGCACTTGGGGTTGATATTGACAATCTAATTTTGTCACAACCTGATGATGGTGAACAGGCTTTAGAAATTGTAGAAGCTTTAATTAGAAGTAATGCAATTGATATTATTGTAGTTGACTCAGTCGCTGCCCTTGTGCCTAAAGCAGAAATAGAGGGTGATATGGGTGCTAGTCACGTTGGTTTACAAGCAAGACTAATGAGTCAAGCTATGCGTAAACTTGCTGGTGCAATCGCTAAATCAAAAGCCGTCGCAATTTTTATTAATCAAATACGTGAAAAAGTTGGTGTATTATTTGGAAGTCCTGAAACTACTTCAGGTGGACGTGCCTTAAAGTTCTATGCAACAATTCGTTTAGATATCAGAAGAGTTGATCAAATCAAAGTTGGTACTGAACCAATTGGTAATACTACAAGGATTAAAGTAGTAAAGAACAAAGTAGCACCTCCATTTAGAACAGCTGATGTTGATTTAATTTACGGTAAAGGAATTTCACATGAAGGAGAACTTCTTGATTTAGCAGTTAATGCTGACATAGTTGAAAAAAGTGGAGCCTGGTTCTCATATAATGGTGAACGCTTAGGACAAGGCCGTGAAAATGTAAAAGAATTACTAAAACAAAATCCTGAATTATGTAAAGAAATAGAAACGAAAGTTCGTGAAAAACTTTTTGCATAATTGTAATCGGCATTTTTAGTATAAAATATTAATAATTAGGAGAGAAAACATCATGAGCAAAGTAGTTATATTTAATCATCCATTAATTAATCATAAGTTATCAAGAATGAGAGAAAAAGAAACTAACACTAAGGATTTCCGCGAAGCTTTAAATGAAATATCAGCACTTATGGCATATGAAGTAACAAGAGATTTGCCAGTTAAGGAAACAAAAATTCATACCCCTATTGCGGAAGCTGTAGGATATGAATTATCTTCTGAAATTGTTATTGTTCCAATTTTAAGAGCTGGGCTTGGCATGGTTGATGGAATTCACAACCTTCTTCCAACCGCAAAAATTGGCCATATTGGATTATTTAGAAATGAAAAAACTTTAAAACCAGAGTTATATTACGCAAAGTTTCCTCCTACAATCCAAGATGGTATTGTTTTCTTAGTTGATCCAATGCTTGCTACTGGTGGAAGTGCAGTTGAAGCGATTAATATTTTAAAAACTAAGGGTGCGAAAAAAATAGTATATATTGGCTTAGTAGGTGTAGATGTAGGAATTGAAAATATTCAAAAACATCATCCTGATGTTGATATATATCTTGCAGCCAAAGATGAAAAATTAAATGAGAAAGGTTACATAGTTCCCGGTCTTGGTGACTGTGGTGACCGAATCTTTGGTACTAAATAAAAAATAAGCAAATAGTAAAATGGGATTAGCCCAAATTATTATTTGCTTTTTTCTATTAATATATCAACAACATCTAAATAATTAATACGTGGATTAAATCCTAGTTTCAATTGATAAGCTTTCTCTTTAAAGTATTCATAAGGAATGCTTTTACGTCCGCCAACTAAAGATTCATTGTATAGGCTTACAAGATCAGTAGTAGGTAGTAAAAATACTTCTTGATGGATACTGAATTCAATAATTAAAAAAGAAATGCCACCCATTGCTTGTACAGTTTCCAAGTGTTTAATTTGATGAACATAAATATTTTTGAAAGGAAAAGAATTAAAGTGACAACTTTTAGCTTCAAAATCAATATACTTACCTTTATAGATTCCGTTATAGTCAGTTGTAGAAGGCATTCTATAATAAGCTTCAGTTATTCTAGCTTTATTACGTGATGGGTATTCGACTTTAACAATTTGAATAGGAGTAGGTTTCTTGTAAATGCTAGCAATATTTTTTGATAAATAATAGTGATTGCTTTCATTGATCAAGTCTTCAAAATCAACACCTAAATGAGATTTACGTGCATCCTTTTTTTTAGAAGAATTATTTGTTATAGTTGTTTTTGTCATTCCATTTGGATATTTTATCATTTCTATCACCTAAAACATTATAACATAAAAGATACAAAGAAAACAATGAGAATGAAATAAAAAATATAAATAGGAAAACGTTTGACTTTTTTGAAAAAATAATATATAATAGATAGGTATGGATTATAATGCTTACTTGGAAGCTATATATATAATTTAAATACAATTTAAAATTTGAAAGGAGAATAAAAACATGCCGTTATGGTTAAGTATTCTCCTCATTGTTGTTGCGTTACTTGCCGGTGCAGCAGGTGCGTATTTTTATGCCCTTAACAAAGGTAAGAGTGTGACTGAAGCAAAGTATGAAAAACTAGGCAAAGAAGCTAAAAAGATTATTTCAGATGCTGAAGAAGCTGCTAATAAACGTCAAAATGAATTAATTAATGAGGCTAAAAAGGAAATTCAAAGTTTACGTGATTCATATAATGTGGAAGTTAAAGAAAAGAAACAACAACTTCAAGAAGAAGCTAATAAATTAGAACGCCGTGAAACAAGCTTGGATAATCGTTCTGACAATTTAGATAAACGCGAAGCTAGTTTAATCACAAAAGAAAATAAACTAGAGGATCGTATTGCTGAAGTTGAAAAGCGTAACACTAAAATTGAGGAGTTAATTGAAGAACAAGAAAAGAAATTGATGGAAATTGCTGGCTTAAGTCTTGATGATGCAAGGGAAATTGTGTTCAATAGACTTAAAGAAGATATGGCTATGGAAATGGCTATTTATGTAAAGGATGAAACTGAAAAAGCTAAGTATGAAAGCATTAATAAATCACAAGTTATTCTTGCAAATGCTATTCAACAATATGCTAATGAAACTGTCCAAGAAAAAACAGTATCAGTAGTTTCACTTCCAAATGATGAAATGAAAGGTCGTATTATTGGCCGTGAAGGGCGTAATATACGTGCAATAGAAGCTGTAACTGGTGTTGATTTAATCATTGATGATACACCGGATTCAGTAGTTATTTCTTGCTTTGACCCTGTACGTAGAGAAATTGCACGAAGAACACTTGAAATCTTAGTAACAGATGGTCGTATTCAACCACCTAGAATAGAAGAAGTATTCAGTAAATGTACTAAAGAACTTGAAAATGAAATGCGTGAAGAAGGTGAAAAAGCCGTATTTGAAATTGGTATCGGCAAAATTCACCCTGAACTTGTCAAACTAATTGGCCGCTTACATTTTAGAACAAGTTATGGTCAAAATGCATTACAACACTCAAAAGAAGTTGCCTTCCTTGCAGGTAAACTAGCCGCAGAAATTGGTGAAGATGAAACTCTAGCCCGTCGTGCTGGTTTATTACACGATATTGGTAAAGCAACTGACCATGAAACAGAAGGTAGCCACGTTGAAATTGGTGTTGAAATTGCTACTAAGTTTAGAGAAAATCCAACTGTTATTGATGCTATTGCATCACACCATGGAGACAAAGAAGCACAAACAGTTATTGCTCATCTTGTTGCGGCAGCAGATACCTTATCAGCAGCCCGCCCAGGTGCACGTAGTGAGTCACTTGATAACTACATTAAGAGACTACAACAATTAGAAGAATTAACAAATGAATTTAAAGGTGTAGACAAAACATATGCCCTTCAAGCAGGTCGTGAAGTTCGTATTATTGTTAAACCTGAAGAAATCACTGATGCTGAAGCTTGTATGCTAGCACGTGAAGTTAAGAATAAAATTGAAACAACTATGAATTATCCTGGTAATATCAAAGTAGTTGTAATAAGAGAAGTTCGAGTTCAAGAAACAGCTCGTTAGAAAGATTAAACGAAAATGAGAATTTTAATGATTGGTGATGTATATGGAGCGATGGGACGCAGTATTCTAGATGCTAAGTTACCTGAATTAAGAACCCAAAAGGGAATTAATTTTGTAATAGTTAATGCTGAAAATATTGCCCATGGTTCGGGAATTACAGAAACTTATTATAAACAGTTACTAGATAAGAATGTGAATGTCATAACTCTAGGTAATCATGCTTTTAGAAATAATGACATTCATAATTTTATTCAAAATGCAAATTTATTAGTAAGACCACTTAATCTACCAAAAGGTAATCCCGGGAAAGGATATATAACAGTTAGGTATAATAACATAACTATTACGGTTTTCCAAGTATTAGGCCGTACATTTATGGCAGGTCCAATTGATTGTCCATTTCGAGCAACTGAGGAACTATTAAATAATGTAAAAAGTGATATATATATTTGTGATTTTCATGGTGAAACAACTAGTGAGAAAATAGCTTATGGGTTATATTTTGACGGAAAAGTAAATATTATAGCTGGTACTCACACTCATGTTCAAACCAATGATGCACACATTTTAAATAATGGAACAATGTATATTACTGATCTTGGTATGACAGGAGCCCGTGATGGTGTAATTGGTGTTGATCCAGCTATGATTCAGGCTAAATTTATTACTGGCCTTCCATGCCGACACATCCCAATGGATAAAGGAAAAAAACAATTATGTGGCTTAATTATAGAAATAAATGAAGTAACGCATAAAGTGACAAATTTCGAGGTAGTTAATATGATACAATAGTAAATGTAAGTCATTAAATCCTTTCTTTATGAATAGAATTAAATGAATACAAATTTACTAGGAGGTATTATATTATGGATGTATTAAAAGTTTCATCAAAATCAAAACCAAACTCAGTTGCTGGTGCGTTAGCTAATGCTTTTCGCGAAAAACAAACTGTTGAAATTCAAGCAGTAGGTGCAGGATCTTTAAACCAAGCAATTAAAGCAATCGCAATCGCAAGAGGTTATGTTGCTCCAACAGGAAAGGATTTGGTATGTGTCCCTGCATTCAGTGACATCGTGATTGATGGTGAAGAACGTACCGCAATTAAATTAATTGTTGAATCTCGTAAATAAGTTGGCGTTTGCCAACTTTTTGTATGAAAGGAGGTGTCAATGTGAATTTACCAACATTAATGACATCAAGATTAATTATTAGACCAATATCAGTACTAGATGCTGATGATATGTATGAATATGCACGAACTCCTTATGTGGGACCTCAAGCTGGTTGGGAACCACACACATCAATTGACCAAACTATCGCGATTATTAGAAATATGCAAATGATTAAATCACCATATGAACTTGGAAATTGGGCCATTGTTTACCGTGATAATGGAAAAATGATAGGAACAATTGAATTATATAATCATATACCTAACTTTAAGGCGGAACTTGGCTACGCCTTAAATCCATCATACTGGGGACAAGGTATAATTCCTGAAGCCGCATTTGAAGTTTTAAATTATGGATTTGAATACTTACATTTAAAGAGAGTAGAAGTAGGAGTATTTGTTGATAATTATCAATCACAAAGGGTATGTGACAAGTTAGGATTCATAAAAGAAGGTGTAGCTAGAAATGGTTACCTTCGCTATGATGGAAAAATATTTGATAAAATTCAATATGGAATAACAAATCAAGAATTTTTTGAAAAATTCGGAAGGTAGTAAATATGAAGAAAAAAGTACAATACGTAAAACTAGTTGAACCATCAATTAAAGAAGCAAGAATGAGAAGAAATGAAACAATTGACATTCATCACTTTTTAATGAATCCTAAATATTTAAATTTAGGTGCTGGTAAAAAATATTTACTTAAAACCTATGGCTGTCAGGGCAATTTAGCTGATAGTGAAAAAATTGCCGGTATGCTTGAAATGATGGGATTTGAAGAAACAAATAATGAACTTGAAGCAACCTTTGTTTTATTTAATACTTGTGCAATTAGAGAAAATGCTGAAGAAAGAGTATTTGGAGAATTAGGAAGACTTCAAAAATATAAAAAACAAAACCCAGATATGTTAATTGGTATTTGTGGATGTATGCCTCAAGAAGAAAAAATAATAACAACTTTAAAGGAAAAGTTTCCACAAGTAGATATTGTCTTTGGTACACATAATATTTCATCACTTCCTGAATATTTATATGACAGAATGATTGAATCGAAAAGATCAATTGAAGTATTATCAATTGAAGGTGATATATATGAAGACTTACCAGTTAAAAGAGATCATCCTAAAAAAGCTTGGGTAAACATTATGTATGGATGTGATGAATTTTGTACATATTGTATCGTGCCATATACAAGAGGAAAAGAAAGATCGAGAAGACCAGAAGCAATTATTGAAGAAGTAAAGCAATTAGCTAAAGATGGATACATTGAAGTAACCTTACTTGGTCAAAATGTAAATGCTTATGGAAAAGATTTTAAAGATTTAAATTATACTTTTGCTAATCTTTTAGAAGACCTTCACAAAACCGATATTAAACGCATTCGTTATACTACATCTCACCCAAGAGATTTAGATGATGCGACAATCGATGCGATGGCTTTGGGTGGCAATATTATGCCTCATCTACACTTGCCTGTTCAATCTGGCAGTGATACAGTTCTCAAGAAAATGAACCGTAAATATACCAAAGAAGAATATATGGATAAGATTAATAAATTAAAAACAAAAATTCCAAATATTAGTCTTACAACTGATATTATTGTTGCCTTTCCTGGTGAGAGTGAAGAAGACTTCCAAAAAACAATTGAATTAGTTAAAGAAGTTGGATATGCCGGAGCTTATACTTTTATATATTCTCCACGTGAAGGAACCCCTGCCTCAAAGTATCCCAATCCATTAACCGAAGAAGAAAAACACCAAAGATTAGAAGCCTTAAATGAAGTAGTAAATGAATATGCATTAAAAGCCCATAAAGAATATGAAAATAAAATTGTTGAAGTCTTGGTTGAAGGTCCAAGTAAAAACAATGATAAAATTCTTACCGGATATACTCCTCAAAATATGTTAGTAAACTTTGAGGGTGATAACATAAAAATAGGGGATCTTGTTAAGGTGAAAATAAATAAAGCATATTCATGGCATTTGTTTGGTGAATTGTTAAAATAGAAACTATTTCTTATATTACTTGCAATTATTATTTTTATGTGATATGATTTAAAAGAGGTGATAGTATGACTTTAAGAAGATTTATCGTTTTGTTTGTATTAATACTCGATGTTGCGGCATTCCCGTTTGCTTGTAATTGTTCATCAAAATCTAGAAGTAAAAAAGTTATGATTGATACATTTACGGCATATGAAGAATGTCCAAAATACACAGATAAAGAAGGCAACCAGAAAAGCGTTTTTGAGTTTAGTAGATATGATATAGTTTATGTTCAAAACTTTGAAGTTAAGCTTAATGAAAAATTTGAACTATCAAAAACCGTACTTGACTATACTGATGTATCAGAAGAAAATCCTGAACCAACTTCTAAAACATATACAATTACTGGTTGGAAAAAACTAAAAAGTGCTGATCCTAAACTAGGAAGTGATACAATTTCATTACCATATATTTATAATGATAGTGATTTTCTTCCATACTATAGAGGCGCTAGAAATGTTATTGTTTTAATACCTATCGTCGAACAAGTAATGTAAAATAAGAATAAATAGCCGTTTGTGGTTATTTATTCTTTTCTTTTGCATATATTATGAGTGAGTAAGAAAAAATTGTCACGTCTAGTCTAAATAATGAATATATTATTATTGAGGAGGGATATAGATGAATGAAGTTCGCGAAATAGTCACCAGAGCCGTTGTTGCCAAGGGTAAAAAAATCTTTCGTGTTAATGAACGAATAAATCCAACTAATGATGCTTTTAGTATTTTAGGATGCTGGGTAATTAATCATAATTTTGAAGCAGAACTAAAAGAAAAGAAAGTAGATTTAAAAGGTAATTTTGAAGTAAATGTTTGGTATGCATATGATAACAATACCAAAACTGACATTGCGAGATCTACCATAAACTATGATGGCTGTATAAAGGTAAGAGAAATCATTTGTGATAATATTGGCGATAATTGCGATGTTATCGCAAGAGTATTACAACAACCAACATGTACTAATGCGATAATAACGGATCAAGGAATTGAAATAGAAGTAGTATTTGAAGTATTAGTTGAAGTAATTGGTGAAACTAAGATGATGGTTACAGTCTTTAATTGCGTCGATAATTTAGAACCTGATGATGATTTTGAAAATGAAATAAATGAAGACTTTCTAAATGATACACCAACAAGTTAAGGAGGAAATCATGGTACAACATATTGTGAGAATGAATGAAACACTAGAAAAAATTGCACTAACTTACAATTTAAATATAAGTGAAATTAAAAATATTAATCAGCACATTAGAGATTGGGATAAACTAGTGGCGGGGACAAAACTAAATTTACCATCAATACCAGAAATAGTAAAAGATGATTTAAATGATGTTGAACCTTTTATTGAAGATTATTATCCTAAAATAACAAATTTAAGTGATCTTACTTCTAATGAGGAAAACATAATTAAGGCTGATGTTGAAAATAGTCTTAATGAATCGAAAGATAACAAAGAGATAGGTCAAAAACCTCAAGAAGTAAAACAAACTAAAACAATGAAAGAAGTAAATTATCCAAAATCGTCAATTTTTTATAATGGATATTATCCTCCTTATCCACCGTATTATCCATACTATCCGCCATACAATTTAAGAAAACGAAAAACAACAATATAATAGTTTAGCGTAAGCATAATATTGCTTACGTTTTTACTTACTAGAAATAAAATTTGACGGTTTGTCAATCATCGTGCACAAAATTGTGCCCTAGATTAATGGGTTT
>SAMEA104315439__coassemble_393_pt1 | contig 18231 bp, 16 predicted proteins | sample SAMEA104315439__metabat2_low_PE_048 | metagenome-assembled genome bin SAMEA104315439 (sample SAMEA104315439) | gut metagenome | biome: Monkey gut; feature: monkey-associated habitat; material: faeces | place: China | collected 2013 | reverse complement strand
ATGTTGGCATAGATAAAGCTTATACAGATACTATTAATGCAATATTATATTCATAATTACTAGATAGTATAAAAAGGTAAACAAAATGAAAAAGAGAATAATAACAGCACTGCTTATCATAGTATGCTTATTAATGATAACAGGCTGTAATCAAGCTAAAGAATATACAGCATCATTTGATCCTGATGGTGGTAGAGTAAATGGTTCTACAACTTATGAACTTAAGTACAAATCAGGCGAAGGAATTGATCAACTTCCTAAAGCAACAAAGGCAGGTTACACATTCCTTGGCTGGTATTTAGAGGATGAATTAGTAACAAGTATTGATAAGTCAACAAATAAAGATGTAACTTTAATTGCAAAATGGGAGGAATATGAGTTTATTACTCCTGTTACTGATAGAGTAAAATTAACTACCGATTATGAAGGTAAAGATTTTTATGAAGATGGTATTGGTGTTGTTACTGTTCAACAATATGTAGATGGTGACACAACCATTTTCAAAAGTGGAAATAGAACAATTACAATTCGTTATGAAGGAATTGATACTCCAGAATCAACATATAGAGTTGATCCATGGGGTTTCAGTGCTTCAGAACATACTAAAGAAACATTAAAAAATGCTAAAACAATAGTATTACAAACAGAAAATGGTAAACCAGGTAAAGACAATGCAGATACAACTGGCAACAGATTCCTTGCATGGGTTTGGGCAGATGGTAGATTATTAAATCTAGAACTTGCAGAACTTGGTTTAGCTAATGGTAAAGCTTCAGGTACATCACATAGTAATGATTTCATTGAAGCAATTAAGCCATTAGTTGATGCGAAAGTTAGAATTTATGGTCAAGAAGATCCAAAATATGATTATTCGAAGACTTATCAAGAAATATCACTTAAACAACTTCACGAAGAATATGGTACTCCTGAAGCTATTAACGCAAAAAAAGGTAATGGCAAAAAAGTTCGTGTTAGCGGCGTTGTAACAAGAAAATTAGGTACAACATCTGCTTATATACAACAAACTTTTGATGATGATAAACTCGGTCTTCAAACATATGGTATTTATCTATATGGTGGTTATAACGAAAACAAGAGATTAGAAGTCGGCTACTCAGTAATTGTTAATGGAACTATTGGATATTACAATGGTGCATTACAAATTTCTAGTGTAACTACATCATCAGTTAAGATACAATCTTACTATTCACAAAGTGAAATCAGAATAGCTGAGGTTGATGATATTACAAACTATATTAAAGATGATAAAAATATGTGTAATATTCTAAAAGTAACTACTCCATTAACAATTGTAGATTACTATGATGCGAAAAATGAAAAGAGTAATGCTATCACACTTTATGCTTCATATGTAGATAGTCAAGGCAAAACTCAAAAAGTTCAACTTCGTATTGATAACAATGTTACTTTAAGAGATGAAGAAGGCATGAGAATAGATTCTGGTGCTTACTTCAAAGGTAAAACGTTTAAATCATTAATATGTGTTATGGGATATTATGACTCTAAAGATGATGGAGTTCATGACGGTACTGTTCAATTAATGATAACTAGAATGGCAGACATAGAGTTTGCTGAATAATTATTGGTATTAATTAAAAATTAATATAAAATATAATATAATAGGAGGAAAAGAAAAATATGTCTCTTACCAAATTTGGTAAAAAAATGTTATGTTTTGTTTCCCTATTTGCATTAGTGTTTGCACTATTTAGTTGTAATCCTACTGTAAAACCTGGTGAAAAAACAGACAAAGAAATTAAAAAAGAAGCTGCAGAAGAACAAACCGGTATAGTTTATGACCAAATTTTATGGGATGAATCTGCAATGAAAGATATTTCTACTAATCTAGTTCTTACGACAACTACTAGATATGCAACTACAACTGTTGCATGGGCAAGTACTCATCCAGATATTATTAACCCTGAAACTGGTAAAGTTACTACACCTAATCCTGATCATGAAGATGCAACATTAGTAGATCAAAGTAAACCAGAAGGATCTAAACATGTAAAAGTTAGATTAACTGCTACAATCACTACTACTTTTGAATACGAAGAAGATGGAGCAACAAAGACTGGTACAGTTAAAAAGATTAAAAAATTTGATTTTACAGTAATTTGTGTTTCAGAACTTCCTGCTACTACAATAGCAGAAGCTAAAGCAGCTGCTTATCAATACATTTATGAAGAAAAAGGCGTAGAAAAAGGCTTAGTATCAAATAGTAACGTTGTTTACCCTGTTGTTTTCTATGGTGTTGTAACAAGTGTGTTAAATGCAGATGGTGCTGGTCAATTTATGGTTCATGATGGAACTGATGGTATATATGTATATTACAATAAAGTAAAAGTACAAGTTGGCGATACAGTAAAAGTATCAGGTGATGTTTATTCATATTATGGAAGCCTACAAGTTGGTTCTAACATTGTGGTTGAAGTAGTTAATGATCGTGGAATTAAAGTTCCCGCTCATACTGAAATTTCTGTTGACACTTGGGAAAAAACATGGAAAGAAAATCTTCCAGTTGGTTACCTTGGTGGAAAACTTTTCAAAATTTATGCTAAACTTGAAGAAGGCTCAAATGGTAAAACTTCTGATGAATTCAAATTAACTGATCCAACTACTGGTGAAGTTGCATGGATTTATTACAAATCTTATAATGCTGATCAAAAAGAAATCTTAAAATCATATGTTGGTAAATATGTTAACATTACAGGTGTTACTTATGATAGAGACTCACGTATTTTAAAGAACCATTTATTATGGGATGGCGGAATTGAAGAAGCTGCAGCTCCATCACTAGATGATGAAACAAAAGCAAATTTAGTTAAAGCTTTAGTTGAAGGTTTAGCTGGCGAATATGCAGCTGGATCTACTCTAGCATTACCTACTGCAAATGAAGAATATGGCGCAACAATCGTATGGAATATTCCTGCGGATGCTCCATATAAAGATGGCAAATTCTCAATCGTTGAAGTTGATACTCCATTTACTGCAACTGCAGAAATTAAAGTTGGCGTAGCCACTGTTACTGCAACAGTTAAATTTACAGTTAAAAAGTTAAATAAAGTTGCTGTTGAAGACGCTGTTAAACTTGAAAAAGGTTCAGTAGTTAAACTTGCTGGTACTGTTGAAGTAGTATTTGGTTCTTACAATAACTATTACTTAAAAGATAATACAGGTTCAGTTTTAGTCTATGTTAAGGCTAAAAATGGTATCACTGTAAATGGTGAAACTAAGATGTTAAAACCTGGCGATAAAGTTGAATTTATCGGCATTATAGGTAATTTCAATGGTACACCTCAAATTACTGAAATTGTTTCTTATACTTCTTATGAAGAAGGAACTTGGAAAATTGATACTCCAAAAGAAGTTACATTTGCAGAACTTAAAGCATTTACAGCTGCAGACGCCCCTTATGGACAATATCTAATGATTCGTGGTGTTGTTGCTTCTGATGGTGATTATGTTGTACTAAAAGAATCTACAGCATCTGATGCAATTTCAATTAGTTTATACTATTCTACAATTCCTGATAAAGTTGCTGCAGTAAAAGATACTGACACTGAAGTTACAATCTTTGCTTACTACTATGGTAATTCAAAAGCTGATTATACCGGTGCAATCCGTGTTATCTTTGCAGGTCGTGATGGCGAATATTTTGTTGGTGATGAAACAGTAGTTATTCCTGAACCAATCACAAAAGTTATCGTTAATAATCCTGAAGTAGGTGTTGCATACAACTTAATGGTTATCCAAAAGAATTTAGAAGGCAAAGAATTATATTTCTCTGGTTCAATGTCAGGTAATTTCCTTGCAACATCTGAACACGATTATGAAGCTGCTAAAGTTTATCTTGAAGCGTGCGAAGGTGGATTCCATTTCTATTATTTAGAAGGTGAAACTAAAAAATACATTGAAGTATTTATGAATGATAGTGGTAAAAACCAAATTAGAGTCGCTGATACAGCTACTACAGTTTGGACATTCGATGCAGAATTACAAACATTAGTTACTACAATCGATGGTACATCATATTATTTAGGTACTTATGGAACTTTTACAACATTTAGTTCAAGTAGAACAAGTTATGCTAAAACATCATTTGTTGGTCACTTATATAAAGCTTCAAATGCAGTTGCTCCAGATCCAGATCCAAAACCTGAAATTAAAACTGAATTCCCAGTTAAATCATTTGAAGAACTTGGCAATTTAGTTCCTGAAGCAGGAAACACAACAGATGAAAAATACTATGTAGCAGGCTACGTTAAATCAATCGAACATCCTACATATGGAAATATAACACTTGAAGATAAAGATGGAAATACATTCATTATTTACGGATTATATGATGTTACTGGTAATGTTCGTTATGATGCAATGACTTCTGATAAACCTGTTGTTGGTGATATCGTTGTTGTTTATGGTGTTATGACAAACTATAACGGTACAAAAGAAATGAAAAATGGTTGGTTAGTACAATTAGGTGAAAAAGTTCTTGATGCAGGAACTGATCCTGATCCAGATCCAAGACCTGAAATTACTACAAAATTCCCAGTTAAATCATTTGAAGAAGTTAAAGGTTTAATTCCTGAAGCTGGTAATGCAACTACTGAAAAATACTATGTAGCAGGTTACGTTAAAGAAGTCCAAAATGAAACATATGGTAACTTACTACTTGAAGACAAAGATGGTAATACTATATTAGTTTATGGATTATACGATGTTAATGGTGAAGTTCGTTATGATGCAATGACTTCTGATAAACCTGTAGTTGACAGTATCGTTGTTGTTTATGGTGTATTAAAGAACTATAATGGAACACTTGAAGTTGTTGACGCTTGCTTATATCAATTAGGCGAAAAAGTATTTACTCCTAAACAAGCAGCATCTAATGAAGCTGTATTTGAATGGGTTCAAGGAAGCGGAACAATTGAAAACAAAGTTTTAACAATTGTTTGTGATGGTTACACAATTACACTTGCTCAAGCAGGTTCAAGTAATGCAGTTGTTAACACTTATGGCGAATTAAGAATGTATCAAAAAGCTGTTCTTACAATTACAGCTACTAATGGCAAAAAGATTAAGAGCATAACATTCTCTGATTCTAAAGGTTCAAAATCAATAACACTTACTGATGCTAACCTATCTTATGAACTTAGCGGTGGAACATATACAATCACAGCTAAAGATGCTGCAGATTCAATTGGTTTCACTCTTGATTCACAAATTAGAACTAAGAAGATCACAATTGTATTTGCTGAATAATAACTAATAAATGGCTACTGAGAATTTCTCAGTAGTCTTTTTATTTTGAAAAAAGTCAAGGATGTGTTATAATAAACTATCACGGAGGTATTAATAATGTATCAAGATATATATAATGCGATAAAAGAAAATAATAAAATAATTATCCACAGACACTCAAAACCTGATGGTGATGCACTAGGATCGCAACTGGGCCTAAAAGAGGCTATAATTTCGACATTTCCAGAAAAAAGTGTATTTGTAGTTGGTGATATGAATGAACGTTATTCTTGGATGGGAAATATGGACCAAATTGATGATGCAGAATATAATGATGCATTAGTTATTGTTGTTGATTGTGGTAGTGAAAAATTGATTAGTGATGAAAGATATAAATTAGGGCACCAACTAATAAAAATAGATCACCACATACCTCAAGGTGAATATGGGGATATTGTTCATGTTGATACTTCTTTTGAAAGTTGTGCAGGAATTGTTGCAGAAATGGTATTTAAGATGAAAATGAAGATATCAGATTTAGGAGCATCACTATTATTCACAGGCATAGTTACTGATAGTGGTAGGTTTAGATATTCAAGCGCAAACGCTAAAACATATAGTATTGTAAGCAAACTAATGAAACATAAAATAGATACTGAATATATATATAACAAATTATATACTGAAAAACTTGCTACGATAAGACTTAGAGCGTACCTAACTACGCAGTTTAAAATAACTGAATATGGTGTTGCTTATCTAATAAACACAAAAGAAGATGTAGAAAAGTATAATACTACTGTTTTTGATATATCTAGAGGAATGGTTAATATTATGGCAGGAATTGAAGAAGTCAAAGTATGGTCCAATTTCACGGAAGATGTAGATGGAAAAGTGTATGTAGAACTTAGATCAAGTGGTTTAAATATAAATCAAGTAGCTGTAAAATTTGGAGGCGGTGGTCATCTTCAAGCAAGTGGATGTACAATTGATAATTTAGATATGATTAATAGTGTAATTGAAGAATTAAATAAAGTAGTAAAAGGAGAAACAAATGTTTGATAGAATATTAGAACAAATTAAAAAGTATGATACGATTATTATTCATCGTCATGTAAGACCAGACGGCGATTGTATTGGTACTCAACAAGGATTGAAAAAGTATTTAAAGCATAATTTTCCTAATAAGCACATATATGCAGTTGGAGATGATATACCTAAATATTTGGCACCATATGGTGAAAATGATATAATTGATGATAGTGTATATAACAATGCCTTAGTAATAGTAGTAGATACATCTTTAGAAAAGCGTATTTGTGATGAAAGATATAAATTAGGAAAGTATATTATTAAAATTGATCATCATGACGATTCACCTGATTATGGTGATTTAATGTATGTTGATCCGACATCGCCCGCTTGTGCATCAATCATGACAAGAATTTTCAAGTATTGGGAACAATATGGATTAGAACTTACACTTGATGCTGCAAAATGTTTGTTTTTGGGAATTATAACTGATACTGGTAGATTTAGATATCGCGGAGTTACAAGTGAAACATTATCAAATGCAGGTTGGCTACTAGATAAAGGAATTGATACAGAAGATATATATCCTGGATTATATGTCAAAGATGTTAAAACCCTTGAATTAGAAGGGTACGTATATAATCACTTTAAAGTAACCCCAAACGGTGTTGCATATATATATTTTACTAAGCAAATAATGGAACACTTTCAAGTGACTAAAGAGGATGCAGCAAATTTAGTTAATACGTTAGACTCTATAAAAGGATCACTAATTTGGGTTGCTTTTGTAGATCAAATGTTACCTAAACCTGAAATTGTATTAAATAAAAAAGAATCCCCTGATAAGGAAATTAGAGTTCGTATAAGATCTAGATTTATTTCTATTAATGAAGTAGCAACACACTATCGTGGGGGTGGCCATCTACAAGCTGCAGGAGCGACAATTTACTCTAAAAAGGAAATGAAAAATCTTTTAGAAGAATTAGACCAAACATTATATATATATAAGAAAGAACATCCAGAGGCATTTTAATGAACTTCTTAGTAGTAAATGATGATGGCGTAAATGCAGAAGGCATAAAAATACTAGTTAAAGAACTACTAACTTTCGCAGAAAAAATAGTAGTTGTTGCACCTAAAGTAGAAATGTCAGCCAATTCACACGCTTTGACAATTAAAAATGGTCTAACAGTTGAAAAATGTGAAGACATATATAAAGGAGTAGATACTTATGCTTTGGCGGGAACACCAAGCGATTGTGTTGTTTTTGCCTTAAACCAATTAAAATTAGATATAGATATAGTTGTATCAGGTATTAATAGAGGATATAATGTTGGTGATGATATTGTTTATTCAGGTACTGTTGCGGCAGCATTAGAGGGATTAATGAAAAATAAGAAAGCAATAGCTTTTTCGTGTAAATATGATAGTTTTGAAGGCTCTAAGTATATTGGCGATGTCCTTAAATATTTAGAAGAGAATGATATGCTAAAAGAAAATGTTGTTTGGAATGTTAATATACCGGCAATATCGAGAGGAATAAAGATAACTCATCAAGCAAAAAGCACATATCAATCAAAATATGAAATAAGAGAAGATGGCTGCTATTATTCATTATGTGATAAAACTAAGGAATTACTAGATGAACCGAATGGCGATATTCAAACAATTAAAAAAGGATATATATCTATTTCACCATTAACATTTAATATGACCTCGCAAAATATATATAATAAGTATCATAAATAAAAACCATCCTCATATAATTATGAGGGGGGATACCTATGAAAAAGTTTTTCAAACATTGTTTAGATGTGCTAAAATGGACACTTAAATCGTTTCTTTTTGGAATTGTAATTTTATTCTTATTTAATTTTATAGGTTCATATTTTAATCTTAATATTCCTATCAATGTATTTACATTGTTAATAGTCGGAATTCTAAGGATTCCAGGCTTAGTTGGCGTTATGATATATATGCTTATTTAATGGATAAATAAAATAAAAAAGATAATGATTTGCAATTTTGAATAAAGTATAGTATAATACATAAAAATAAAGAATATATTGGAGGATAATTATGGGAGTTAAAGAAAAAGATAAATCATTATTAGAGATAGCTGTAGAACTCTTACAAAAAAAACGCAAACCTCAAAAAATACTAACAATAATGGCAGAAGCAATGGAAATTAAAGGATACAAACCACAACAAGCTAAACAACATGCGGCACAATTTATTGCAGACTTTATGGAATCGGGTATTTTTGTTTATTGTGGTGATGATTGCTGGGATTTAAAAGAACGTCAATCTACTGCTGTTTTAGATAAAGATGGTGGAGATTATGAAGAGATTTATTACAATGATGAAGATGTTAAGAAGAATGAATTAAAAGATGACATCTTTGATGATGATTATATTTCTGATGATGACGAAAACGAAGATGAAGATGAAGACGATGAAGATGAAGATTCTGACGAAGATGATATCGCTCGTGAATTAGAAAACATGGATGAAGAAGACTTTGAACATGAAATAACGGAAATAGAAAATCAAGAAGATGATGAGTTATCAAACGATGATGACGAAGATGAATTAACTGAAGAAGATTTCAAATAATAACACAAAAGGATTTAACTATGTTTCAATTGATGAAATGTAGTTTTTTCTTTTCTTGCAAGATTTAATTATATATGATATAATGTAGTTAAGGAATAATTAATATGGAAATAAGAAATATAATAATAAAGGAAAACATTAAAGCTAAAAAAAATTTTGGTCAAAACTTTTTAGTTGATCAAAATATATTAAATAAAATAGTTAATGCTAATGATTTACAAGCTAAAAATATCATTGAAATTGGTCCCGGCCTAGGATCTCTTACAGGACTACTAGCTGAAAGGGCTAAAAAACTTGTGTGTTATGAGATAGACAAAGACATGGTGGAAGTGTTAATGAAGCGTTATACTAATAACGACAAAATTGAAATCATTCATCAAGATTTTTTAAAGATAAATATTCAAGATGAAATTAAAAAACATTTTGGCAATGAATCAGTTGTTTTGGTAGCTAACCTACCATATTATATAACAACAGCTATTCTAACTAAAATCTTAGAAGAAACTAAGATGATTGAACTAATAATTGTAATGGTTCAAAAAGAAGTAGCAATGCGTTTAGCAGGCAAGCCATCAACCAAAGATTATAACAGCTTAAGCGTGTTGATGCAATACTATACTGATGTAAAAATGTTATTTAATGTCGCTCCAACTTGTTTTATCCCTGCACCGGAAGTTGAAAGTACAGTCATTGAAATTAAATTAAAACAAGACAGATTACCACTAATTAATGAAGAGTTCTTTTTAAAGTTTAATCGAAATATTTTTATACAAAGAAGAAAAACACTATACAATAATATCAAAAGTGCCTATCCATTATCAAAAGAAATAATAGAAGATATTATTAAAAAAAACAATCTACCACTAACAGTTAGATCAGAAGCTTTAAATGTCGAACAAATTGTAAAACTTTCTAATGATGTATATAGCACACTTAATAAATAATTACATATAATGTAATGGTGGTTTAAATGGAAATAGGTGATCTTGTAATAGTAAATAGTGATGTAGATCCTATCATATATATATTAGATGATATAAATAATGAAGATGTTTTATTAAAAGGATATACACATCGAATAATTAGAAAAGCAAAACTACAAGATATAATAAAAGCACCAGATAGCATAATAGATAAAGAAAAAAAAGTAAAAAATAATTATGAGCGCACATTATCTTTAAAAAATAAAACTAGAAATAATAGAGTTCCACTTTTTGGCAGAGTACTGCACATAGATGGTGATCAAGAATATTTGGATAGTTGTATAGCTTTATATGAGGAAGTTGGCATTCATGTTGATGGTATATATATAAAGGAAAAAGAAATTAAAGATAAAATAGAAAAAGTAATATTAACACTTACCCCAGATATTGTGGTAATAACTGGTCACGATGTTTATAACGGAAAAGGCATTAAAGAATTATCCAATTATGAAAATACCAGTAATTTTGTAGAAGCAATTAGAGTAATTAGAAAACATTTTTCAAGCGATTGTATGTGTGTGATTGCAGGTGCATGTGGTTCAAATTTTGAGGCACTAATTGCAGCTGGAGCAAATTTTGCATCTAGTCCTAAAAGAATTAATATCCATACATATGATCCTGCAGTTATTGCTATTAAGGTTGCATCTACATCATCCAAGAAAGTTATTGATTTTGAAAACTGCTTAAAATTAATTGAAAAAGGTAGAGAAGCATTTGGTGGTATTGAAACGAATGGCAAAATGAAAATTCTATTATAGGTGAAACATGAAAATAAAAGCTAAAGCGAAAGTAAATTTAATATTAAAAGTTGTAAATAAAAGAAATGATGGTTATCATAATTTACAAATGCTGAATACAAGAATAAATTTATATGATACTATATATATATCAAAAAGCAATACAGAGGACAAATTGATATATGTAGATCATCCTGAATATGATACATCGTCAAATAATTTGATTTTAAAAACTTTAAAGAACTTTAAAACTACTTTCAATATTAAATCTAATTACCTAATAAAGATAAAAAAGAGAATTCCATTTGGTGCCGGCTTAGGCGGTGCTAGTATGGATGCTGGTGAAGTAATAAAGGCAGTTTGCAAGATAGAACATATATATATAGAAAAACCAAAACTAGTAAATTATTTAAAAAACTTTGGTGCTGATATACCATATAGTTTATATAATACCCCTTGCATTGTAGAGGGAATAGGCGATATAATAACACCAATACAAGTTGAACATCAAAAGTTTGTATTGATTTGTCCAAATATATATGTTGATACAACAACTATCTTTAAAGAGTATAAAAAGCAGCATCAACCAAGCAAAACAACTAACATAATAGATGATGTAAAAAACAAAAATTATTATAATGATCTTCAAAAAACAGCATATGAATATAGTCCTGAACTGAAGAAATTGTCCAACCAAATATCACATTATGGAAAAATAACAATGTCTGGTAGCGGTTCAGCATTAATATTAGATACAGCAGAGAACAAAAGTGAGGTTGTATCTAAACTTAAAAAAGATTATCCTTTATATATAATAAAGATAATAAAAATAAAAAGTAAATAAAAGAAAGGAAAACAAAATGGAAAAAGTAAAATTTCAACAAATATTAACACCAGAAGATTTAATAGCTTATAATTGTTATTTAGCAACAAAAAGATCAAAGTCTTCTTTAATGACAAGAATTCTTGGATTGTTTTTAATCGTAATGGGAATCATCGATTTATTTAGACCTAATCCTCAATATGTAATGTGTGTTCTAATAATTCTATTTGGTGTTTTTGGATTATTTTTCATGAATCCATTATTATTAAAAGCACAAAAAAATACAATTAGAAAGAAAATATCTCAAAATTATTCTGACGTTATAATGAATGTTACAGTAAGTGAAGAAGGATTCTCATTTGAAGTACCGAAAGATGAAACTGAATCTGATAAAAAAGAAGAAAACTATTATGGTGAAATTCACACAGTGACACCTATTGATTCAGGAATTGAACAAGAGGATGCTGAACAAACTCAAGAAACTGCTGTTGAACAAGAAAACATAGAACATGTTGATGAGGCAACAATTGATGATGAAAATGTGGAAGATAATGATAAGATAGAAGAAACAAATGAAATTAGTGAGTCTCAAGAATCTCAACAAAATGTGTTCTCAATACCTTGGAACGGAATAACAAAAATTGTTGATGATGGAACATATATGTTTATAAATATGATGGGATATCAAGCGATGTTAATCAAAAAATCAGCATATGAAAACATTGATGAAATAATAGCTTATAGTAAAGAAAAACTAGGGGATCCTAAAAAGTATAAAGAAGAAATAGTAACCCCTAAACAAGATAATGATGAAACAAAATAATACCAAATTACTAAACTGCTTGTTAGGCAGTTTAGTTTTTATTATTTATTGTTATTATAAAAAGTTTTAATCATAATAACAATAGTAATAATATTATGGATGATTTTTTTAAGTAAGGAAAACATCTTAATTAATATTATAATATTATAAATAAATTTTAATATTTTCATATTACCATCCTTTCTTTTATATAATAGATTGTTCGTTAAAAAATTTAAAAGCATAAAAAACCACACTTTAATAGCGTTCTTTAGAAACGTCTAGTGTGATCGAATATAATATATAAATACTTATAAAATAACTATAGTCATCTTTATTCTTTTATATAATAGATTGTTCGTTAAAAAATTTAAAAGTATTGATGTATAAGAAAATTTTAAAATGTATATAGACAATAAAAAATGACCACGAATTGAATCGTGGTCTATATAAACAGTAAGAAAGACTTAGACATACCTTATATATATCACTTTCTTACAATAATAGTATATGTATAAATATTTAAGATATTCCAAAATAAAAATAAAACTTGCATATGGTTTTACGAAAACGTTTTCATATGATACAATAATAATATGAAAGGTGGGATTTTATGCAAATTACAGATGTAAAAATTAAGAAAATAGGAGGGCAAGAACGCTTGCGCGCCGTTGCATCTATTACTATAGATGATGCATTTGTAGTGCATGAACTAAGAGTAATAGATGGATTAAATGGTTTGTTTGTTGCAATGCCAAGCAGAAGAATAGATGAAATGTCATTTAGAGATATTGCTCATCCTATTAATGTAGAAACGAGAAAAATGATAGAAGATATGGTTTTAGCAAAATATCAGGAACAAGAAACTGCATAATAATATGAAGACATTAGAAAAATCAACTAATGTCTTTTTTCTTATATAAAAAAGGTAAATAATAAATATATACGAAATTAATGCAAAAAAAAATAAATTAGTGTATAATATATATGATAATTATATGAGGTGAGAGAATGGAAAACAGTATGCATAAAATAGCTAATGAAATTCGCGGATTAACTCTTGAATGTATTGCATCTCTTGGTTCAGGCCATATAGGTGGAAGCTTCTCAATAGTTGATTTATTGACAGTTCTATATTATAAAGAAATGAAAATAGACCCTAAAAACCCAACAATGGAAAATAGAGATAGATTAGTTGTGTCTAAAGGGCATGCAGGTCCCGCCGTTTATGCGACTCTTGCTCATCGTGGTTATTTTCCTAAGAGCGAGTTACTAACACTTAATAGAATTGGCACCAATTTACCTAGTCATTGTGATATGAATAAAACTATTGGAATTGACATGACTACGGGCTCATTAGGTCAAGGGTTATCATGTGGTGTTGGTATGGCTCTTGCTTCTAGAATAAAAAATAATGGTTCAACAACTTATGTAATAATTGGTGATGGGGAACTAGAAGAGGGACAAAATTGGGAAGCAGCAGAATTTGCTGGTGTTCAACACCTTGATAATCTAATAGTTTTTTTAGATAATAATAAAATGCAAATAGACGATTATACAGCCAATCTAACATACGTTGGAAATTATGTTGATAAATGGTCTAGTTTTGGGTTTGATGCGGTAGAAATAGATGGACATAATTATGATGAAATTATAAATGCAATTGAAAACGCCAAAAAGAAGCCAGGAAAACCACATATCATTGTACTAGATACCATAAAAGGAAAAGGTGTTAGTTTCGTGGAAAAAGCTTTGTTGGGTAATCATAGTATGCCGATTACTTCGGAACAATTAAAACAAGGTTTAGAAGAATTAAAAATGGAGGATGAATAATATGGAATTTCGTCAAGTACTTGCTAATAAACTAAAGGAATTAATGCAAAAAGATGAAACAATATGCATACTCGATGCTGACCTTGCTAAACCTAATGGTACTGCTCCATTATACAAAGAATTTCCAAATAGATGTTTTAATGTAGGTATCGCAGAAGCAAACATGATTGGTGTCGCTGCTGGTCTTTCTGCTTCAGGATTCAAGCCTAATGTATTTAGCTTTGCACCGTTTTCCACAAGAAGAGCGTTAGACCAAATAATGATATCTGTTTGTTATGCTAAACAAAATGTAAAAATATGGGGCACTGATCCTGGTATTACAGCAGAAACAAATGGTGGAACACATATGAGTTTTGAAGACATTGGTGTTTTAAGAAGTATTCCAACAATAACAATATTTGATGTTGTAGATACCATTCAATTAGAACAAGCAGTAGAACAAATAGAAAAGTATAAAGGCCCTATGTATATTCGCATGCCAAGAAAGTCTAGACCTGATGTTTATGATTCTAAATATAAATTTGAATTATTTAAAGCGGATTTAGTAAATGAAGGAAAAGACATAACTATTATCGCATCTGGAACTATGGTATATGAAGCTAAGCTTGCGACTGAAGAATTGAAAAAACAAGGAATAGAAGTTGAATTAATAAGTGCTAATTTTATAAAACCATTGGATAAAGAAACACTATTGAAATCCATTAATAAAACAAAGAAAGTATTAACTTGTGAAAATCATAATGTAATAGGTGGCTTACATAGTGCTGTCTGTGAATTAGTATGTGAAAATACTCCAGTTAAGGTATATTCAATAGGTGTTCAAGACCAATTTGGACAAGTAGGAAAATATAATGATTTATTAGAGACATATCATATGACATACAATGATATAGTAATGAAAGTTAATCAAATACTAAACAACAAATAGGAGAAAAAAATATGGCTTTATTATCAGGTAAAAAAGTAAAATTGTTTTCATTAAGTTCAAATAAAGAACTAGCACAAGAAATTGCTCAATATATGAATGTTGAATTGTCAAAATGCCAAGTTACAAGATTTGCAGATGGAGAAGTACAAATAAATATAGAAGAAACTGTTCGTGGGCATACTGTGTTTGTTATTCAAACAACAAATAGTCCAGTTAATGATAATTATATGGAATTATTAATAATGATAGATGCACTAAAACGTGCTTCAGCCGAACACATTAATATTATAATGCCATATTATGGATATTCAAGACAGGACAGAAAAGCAGCTCCAAGACAACCAATCTCTGCTAAATTGGTTGCGGATTTATTACAAACAGCTGGAGCAAACAGAATAATGTGCTTAGATTTGCATGCTGATCAGATTCAAGGATTCTTTAATATTCCTATTGATAACTTCTTAGCACTACCAATTTTTGCAGAATATTTTATTAAAAAGAATTTAACTGATGTTGTAGTTGTATCACCTGACCATGGTGGAACTACAAGGGCTAGAAAACTTGCGGTAGCTCTAGACGCACCTATTGCGATTGTGGATAAGAGAAGACCTAAACCTAATAGTGCAGAAATAATGAATATAATAGGCGATGTTGAAGGTAAGAATTGTATTATAATAGATGATATGGTTGATACTGCTGGCACTCTTTCATTAGTAGTTAAAGCCATAAAAGAAAAAGGAGCAAAAGAAATTTATGCTTGCGCAACTCACGCACTACTATCTGGTAATGCGATGGAAAAATTAGCTAATTCTCCACTTAATGAATTAGTAGTCACCAATAGTGTAGCACTAACTCCTGAGAAAAAAAGTTATAAATTCGTAAAACAATTATCAATAGCTAATTTGCTTGGTAGAGGTATATTAAATATAATTGATGATAAACCAGTCAGTGATTTATTCCAATATAACAAAAATGCAAAATAAAGAAAATAATATATATAAGGAATTACCATACTATTTATCATCAAACCATTACCAACCAAGTTTTAAAATATCTAGAAGAAAAGAATTACCATATTCAAATATTGATAATTATAAGACATTAATCCAAAAAACAAACTTAGAAAACACATACTTTTATACTGAAAACTTGCAAAAAATAATAAAAACTAGTATAAAAATTTATAAATAAAAATGTAACGGAGCATAATATAAATGTTCCGTTATTTTTATATGTAAAAAAACTAACTAAATAAAGCATATTTGTAGACAATATAAGTAAAATTTAGTATAATATATAAGGCTATGCTGAATGTTTTGAAAAAATAAAATTGTTGGCAAGTCATATTTGTTGACAAACAAAACAAAAAGTAGTATACTATTAAAGCACATTTAGAGATGTGCAGAAATTGATCTTTGAAAACTGAACATAACAGGTGGAGCAGGAGATACAAACTTTTTTGAGAGTTTGATCCTGGCTCAGGATTAACGCTGGCGGCATGCCTAATACATGCAAGTCGAACGAGAGTAGCAATACTCTAGTGGCGAACGGGTGAGTAACACGTAGGTAACCTGCCTTAGAGACGAGGATAACTACTGGAAACGGTAGCTAAAACTGGATAGGATATTGAGGGGCATCCCTTGATATTTAAAAGTCCTTATGGGAATGCTCTAAGATGGACCTGCGGTGCATTAGCTAGTTGGTGAGGTAACGGCCCACCAAGGCGACGATGCATAGCTGTGCTGAGAGGCAAATCAGCCACACTGGGACTGAGACACGGCCCAGACTCCTACGGGAGGCAGCAGTAGGGAATTTTCGGCAATGGGCGAAAGCCTGACCGAGCAATGCCGCGTGAATGAAGAAATTCTTCGGAATGTAAAGTTCTGTTATTGAGGACGAAAGATAGTATCAGGAAATGGGTATTATTTGACGGTACTTGATGAGAAAGCCCCGGCTAACTATGTGCCAGCAGCCGCGGTAATACATAGGGGGCGAGCGTTATCCGGATTTATTGGGCGTAAAGCGTGCGTAGGTGGCTATTTAAGTCTGGCGTGAAATGTCACAGCTTAACTGTGAAGGGTCGTTGGAAACTGGATAGCTTGAATCCAGAAGAGGTAAGTGGAATTCCATGTGTAGCGGTAAAATGCTTAGATATATGGAGGAACACCAGTGGCGAAGGCGGCTTACTGGTCTGGTATTGACACTGAGGCACGAAAGCGTGGGTAGCAAACAGGATTAGATACCCTGGTAGTCCACGCCGTAAACGATGAGCACTAAGTGTCGGACGAAAGTTCGGTGCTGAAGTTAACGCATTAAGTGCTCCGCCTGGGGAGTACGGTCGCAAGACTGAAACTCAAAGGAATTGACGGGGACTCGCACAAGCGGTGGAGCATGTGGTTTAATTCGACGCAACGCGAAAAACCTTACCAGGCCTTGACATCCCTCTGCAAGCTCTAGAGATAGAGACCTCCCTTCGGGGACGGAGGAGACAGGTGGTGCATGGTTGTCGTCAGCTCGTGTCGTGAGATGTTGGGTTAAGTCCCGCAACGAGCGCAACCCTTGTCTTCAGTTACCAATATTAAGTTAGGGACTCTGGTGAGACTGCCGGTGATAAACCGGAGGAAGGTGGGGATGACGTCAAATCATCATGCCCCTTATGGCCTGGGCTACACACGTGCTACAATGGCCGGTACAAAGAGGAGCAATACCGTGAGGTGGAGCAAATCTCAAAAAGCCGGTCTCAGTTCGGATTGTAGTCTGCAACTCGACTACATGAAGTTGGAATCGCTAGTAATCGCGAATCAGCATGTCGCGGTGAATACGTTCTCGAGTCTTGTACACACCGCCCGTCACACCATGAGAGTTTGTAATACCCGAAGCCGGTGGCTTAACCGCAAGGAGAGAGCCGTCTAAGGTAGGACAGATGATTGGGGTGAAGTCGTAACAAGGTATCCCTACGAGAACGTGGGGATGGATCACCTCCTTTCTAAGGAGAAAGGTGAAAAGCAAGATGACTTTTCAATACACTTTCGTTAGTGAGTACTAACAAATTCAGTAGGAAACATCCTACATAAAAACAATTCTTTTGATTTCCGGCTCCCACACTGTTATGTTTAGTTTTGAAAGATTAATTTCTTTCATAAAGTCATTTCAACAAAATGAATATAGATCTTTGAAAATTGAATAATACTTGTCGCAAAATAGATTAAAGC
>SAMEA104315439__coassemble_356_pt1 | contig 19451 bp, 17 predicted proteins | sample SAMEA104315439__metabat2_low_PE_048 | metagenome-assembled genome bin SAMEA104315439 (sample SAMEA104315439) | gut metagenome | biome: Monkey gut; feature: monkey-associated habitat; material: faeces | place: China | collected 2013 | reverse complement strand
TTTGTCTCATTATCTGACCTACTAGCATATAAATTAGCATAGGCAAGAAAAATTCCACCTGAATTAACTACTAGATTTGAACAAATGTTTTGAAAGAAAAATCTATTAAAAGCGGCACCTTTTTCAGGATTACTTGAATTTAAAGAATCATATACACCTGAAAAAGTAGATCCACCTCTATGTTCTATTAACACAAAAGGCATTTGTAATTTGGCACCATTATTGATGATAACACTACCACTATTAGTGTTATTTTTGTCTTTTATAGCCCCATAGTTAACCAAATAACTACCTGAGTTATTAATAATTTGTGATGATGATTTTAATACTATTTCTGCGTAATCAGCACAAGTTTGACAATTCGGTTGTATTCCACCACCTCCAGATGATATAATACCGCCAATAATAAGTTTACCATTATTAGTTAAAATAACATTTTCATCGACATATATTAAATTTTTCCGATATGTGGTACTATCCAAAGCATATGGTTGTGAACCATGTTTTGTTTCTTTAGGAAAATAGTCAGTAGTATTTTTAATAATATTTGTTGACGCACTATATAGAAATTGTAAAGTAACGCCACTAGCTATTGTGCAATTACTTCTTATACGTCTATTATTTACTGATACTTCCGCAAGAACATTTATTGTCCCACTTGTAACTTTGTCTAATGCATGTTCAATTGATCCATAATAGGTTGAACCGCTATAAGCAACTGGTTTAATAGTAATGGAACCATGGTCAGTAATTGTTACACTATTAAAATTACTAGTATCGTTTGGAGTAAATACATAAGTAACTTTAGCAACATAACCGCTAGAACTTGAAGTGCCATTAATGTCATAATAGTACTTGCTGTTTGAACCACTTCTTGTTGTATACTTAGAAATGCTTGTAAAAGTAAAACTACCATCTATTTTTTTACCATTAAATGATGCCGTTCCTGCCTCTGACAAGGTAGGTATAATGCCATTTTCTAACTCACCCTCAAATATAGAACTAAAAGTTGGCGACGTTGTCATATTACTAATATCAAGTGTAGCCTTTTCTATGGTAAATCCTTTAGTCAAGGTACCAGTGAAATTGTCTTTTCCCGTTATTATTACTTTTGCGATTGTACCGGCATTTGTAGCGTTTTGATATGCTACTGTATAATCAGAATTTTGTAACTCATAATTAATGGTACTTGTTAAAGGTGCTGTAACTTTCATTTCAGGTTGTATTAGTGTACCTAAATATGTATAAGTACCTATTATTTCTATAGCACCATTACTAATATCAAATGGAACAATTGTAAATTCCTTAGTAACAGAACCCGTAAAATTAGTACTATTTTCTAATATTTTTAAGGAAATGTTACCAACACCAACGTTAATATTGTTGTTGTAACTTACCTCATATTCATTTTCATTTAGCGTAACTGTTCTTCCACCACTAAACGTTACAATAACGTTAAAATTAGGTTTAATTGCTTGCGAAGTATATGTATATTTAATATCATCACCATTTTGACTATTAGCTTTTCTAATTCTAGTACGTGCAGTTTCAGTTGATTCAACTAATTCAATTTTCGCATTTTGATTAGTAAGATCTAGTTTGTTAATGGTAAAGGAAATTCCACTTACTTCTTTTTCTTCAGTTATGGTATCACCATTTTCATCTAATTTTTGAATTTTATATCTAATCATTATGTCGTAGGAACCAGCGTTTTTAGGGCCTTCTCTTCCATTTTCACATAATTTGTAATCTTCAGTAGAACCTAGAGGTCGATAATAATAACTGAAGTCAGCATCATCTAAAGTAAGAGCATCATCAAATGTTTCAGGTCCCGGTAATACATAAACATTATCGTATGTAACTATTTGGGAATCAACATATTTAGTAATAAACTGATCATCATAACTAGGTGAAGTTCTTGCATGATCTGAAACATACCAAACACAAAAGGCAGTAATTGCACAAAGCGGTAGTAACATAGTCATGATGATTAATGCGATACGAATTTTTTTCTTATTTTTCATTCTTATCACCTCACTTACTTGTTATCCTAGCACTGATTACAAATTCAGTAGACTGATGATTAATTAATTCTGGAAAGATGGTATCTATGAAATAATTTCTACCATTTGGTTCAACCATTTTAAATTCATATGTAACTAATACTATAATATTACCATCATAATTTATATAATTTGAAATTGTAAATTCAGTAAACATACTATCATAAGATTCAGTACCAGGATTTGTTGTATTAGATGCAATAACATTACCATTTTGTATACTCACTGTTGGAGTGAGGGTCATATCCGTACGATTATTAAACATCGAAAGGTTAGAGCGAGTTAATGTTAAAACAATATCTAAATCATTACCTTGTTTAAATTTCTTCTTACAGTTATCTATCTTGACAGTTAATTTTGCATTTAGTGTACCAGTTCTAACTAATTTATTTCGACTATTAACAAAGCCTGTCTTAAAGTATTTAAATGCAGTAAAATCAGTACATTCAATATAATCTCCACCTTTAAGTACATCATCAACATAAATTGAACCACTTGTTGAAATATCAAAGTCTTTCGCAACAAACCATGAAGCAAAGCCTACACTAATAACCGATAAGCTTACGAGTATCATGACTATATAATATTTAAAGTGATTTTTCATATAGGCTCTCCTTTCATAATTTTTATTTCTTAAAAACTTATTTATATATTTTAACTAATTTAAAATACATAAATAAACTTTTAAGATTCCCTTACTGCTTATAAAAGCAGTAAGGTATCTTAAATATATTAGTTTATGCTTTTTCCCACATAGCATATAGTGTTAAGTCAGATAAAATTACTGTAAAATCAGTAAATGGAGCTGCAGTAGCTTTGTTTGGATTTTTACTGCGATACCAACCTACAAACTTATAACCATTTCTATATGGAATAGGAATTTCATTACCACTTTGCCAGAAATAACTATTTCTTTCAATATTTCTGTACATTACTGGAGCATCAATTGAGGCAGGATTTTCAATGTCATCTTCATCATTTAAGTTAAAGGTGATTGTACAAGATCCGTATGACTCACCAAAATTAATTACCTGGTACCAATAACCATTTTCTTTAGCCCAAATTATCTTATGAACTGGATCCATAAAGTAGTCACCATCATCACCATCATTTTCTTCTGGTGCACGGTTTCCACTAAGCCATTTGCTAGGTTCTTTAGGTCGAGGTAACTCTATATCTTGAGTTTCATCGGAACTTGTAAATTTTATCCTTAAAATGTATTTATCTTTTCTTGTTGAATCTTCAACGTATTCAACCGATTCAATACCATTAAGTGCAGGCATTGTGATTTCATCTTCTGTGCCATCGGTAAAGGTAATTTTTATTGTTACTGAATTATCATCATTAATTATTGGTACTAATTTTTCGATACCTCTTCCATCTTCACCTTTTTCACCTTTTGGTAGTAGGATTGGTTCACATTCAGTACCATCAGATAATAGAAATACTAAGTATTCTTCACCAGTTTCTTCATCTTTACGAACTTCAACATCTTGAATTGAATTTCCGTCTTTAACTTCAAATGTTATTGGCTGCATATTATCATCGGTGTATATGATTTCAATAGTTGTTGAACCATTATTTTCACCTTTTGTTGCTTTAATTTCCTTAATACCATTTCCTGTTAAACCTCTTGGAATAATAAATTCATCAGGCTTTTTGGTTTCATCGTTATATGTTATGATCAATTTAGTACTACCATCTTCTAGTACCTTACTAGTAATTGAAGTAATCATTAATTCTTCATCACTAAAGAAAGAACCGCAACTAGTAAGAAGACATAATGAAATTAGAGCTGTGAAAAGAAATATAAGTACTTTTTTCATATTTCTATTCTCCTTTCGCGTTTTTAATTAATTCTTGAATATTTGGTGATTCACCATAAAGATAACCATCTTTGGTCATACACTTGAATTTAAATGGTTCATACCCTGTTACAACAGTTACTGACTTAAGCATAACATTCTTGCATGGAGTCATATCTTTCGCACTTAAGCAATATGATATCATATCCATAAATCCACTAAACTGTTTATTTACTTGTTTTAGTTCCAAATATTCATCTAAGAAATCAATGGTTAAACTATCACCAATCATTTCTTTATTATTAAGATCAGTTGTATCAACTTTTGATAAGTTAGCACCACCACCATAGTAGGCAATTGGTACGTTGATGTATGTTTTACCATTTTTTCTATACGTATAACCATGTTGAGCTTGATTCATTAAATATGTTTTTACAGGGAAAATCTTATCTATGGTTACAAGTCCGGCATAATCGCCTTTAATTGAACCTACAAATTTAGAAATGTTTTCCCTAATTAACCCATTAATATCCATTTCATCTATAGTTTTATAATCATAAAACTCGGTATTACCCGATAGTTTTAATTTTACAGGGTAAGCCATTCCCCCAATATTACTAAAACTTAAATTTTTTAGAGTAACACCATCTTGAGTTGAAAGCATCGCAATCATTTCAGAAACGCTTGATGGAACTGAATTAAAAAGGAATGGACCATTAAACATTGTATCAAGGGAAATTGAAGCAATACCACTGCGATAAAAGAAAGTATCAATAACATTCATCGTTCCTTTATAAAGTTCTTCATCTGATAGATTAGAAAAAATTGAAGTTTTATTTAACATATCTTGAATATTTAATAAATCTCTCTTCATTTGTTTTTTATCAGTGAAATTCGCAAAGTAATAGTTTTGAACAACTATATCACCTTCTGCTCCAGCTTTTAAGTATTCTACGTTATCCTTATCAGGAAGTATATATTCATTTGTCCCAATTGACATAAGGAAATTACGCGAATTTTGAAGTAATGAATTTTGAACAGTTGTATTCATTGAAGAAAAACTTCTAACTATGTTTTTACCATTTGACAACACTGAATTTTTAATTGTAATGTTTTTACCATGTGTTTCAAGAACAGTGCCAACTGTATCTAGATTTCTGATCATATTACCGAAATCACAATTCTTAAGATTTACATCATTAATGGTAATATTATTGCCATCAACATACATTCCAATATTATCTTGACCAAAAGCTTCAATTAATGGCATATTGTTGTGATCACCTAAAGCATAGAAAGGTAATGGACCACGGAAAATATCATCGTCACCAAGATATGGTAAATCATAACTTTCACCTTTTTCATTCTGAGTTGGAATAAACTCACTTGGATATGTTAAATTATGCATATTAACGGTATAACCATTTCCATAAAAATCTTTTTGAACATGAAGTCCTACCATTATTTGATCAGAAATGAAGTTTATTCCACCTTCTTGTTTAATATAGTTATTCCATTGTTCGATAAAACTCTTATTGTAGGTAGTTGTAAATTTATAGATTTCATTTTTGAAATTAAACTTTTTAGTTTTTTCATTGTAATTACCAAAACAAACAACATTGTTGGCATTATTGCTTTCCAAATTATCTAAAGACTCAAATGACTTACGCAAAACTACTATTTCACCAGTTTCTGATTTATTAGTACAAGCTAATAGATCATTATATGTATAAACGTTAATACCATCTTTTACTGTTTCAAAATAATAAGTTTTATCAATGATTCGTCTTTCACCGCCACTACCACTAATCGTAAAATATGATGGACCCGAACCATTTATATATACTTTTTTATTTTCTAAATCTACAGTTATGTTGGAACTGGTTGAACTAATAAATAATTTAGAACCTTCATTAGCAGGAATTACATTAATATTAATATCAAAACTTGCTTTAACCTTTTTGTTATCCTTCAAATCATATTCACCATAATAAATGGTTTCATCTATATTTTGTTGTGATGAGGAAATAACTGTATTAATACTAATAACGCTTGTTTCACGTGAATAAATGATTGCGGTAAATTTTTTGAAAACATTTCCTTTTTCATTTGAACAAGTTATTACTACTTCGCCACTTTCAAGTGGTTTAAGGTAATATCTATCTCCTTGTCTAACAATTTCAGCACAAGGATTTTCATCTCTACTATTTTTATTAGCCACACTCCAAACAAGGTTATTACCTTTACCTGCGGGATAATTTTTCTCATTAATTCCCTCAGCTGATAATAAATATTTGGTATCATTAAGTTCAAAAGTTTGATTATCTGTATATGACCATTTTATTCCCACGATATCATTATCAATTAATGAGAATGTTGTGTTGATTGCCACAACCCCAAGTAGGGCAATTAAAAATGGAATCATTAATAAAATTATTAAATTCTTCTTTTTCATTTAATTCACCACATCCAAATCCATAAACAAGCTATTTAAGTGTTTCTTCAAGTATATAAGCATTGGCACTCCCGCAAGTACTAATACTAAAAAACCGATTAAGTATGCCACAACAATTGGTAAACCAAAATATGATAGTGTTGCGGTTGCTAAAAAGTATAATACCGGAAGAGCATATGCATAAAGGCTTGATAAAAAGTTAGATCGACGTCTATTGTTTCTAATACTAAGTTCTTCTTTTAAGGAAACTAGGTCAAAAGTTACAAGTAAAAGAGTAACTAGAATAAATGCACTAATAAATGTCATAAAACCTATAGTTTTAGTTATTAACAACACAAATAGAGTAACAACAAGTGATAACTCCGATAACGCACAAGGAATACTAACTTTTATTAACAATTGCTTAAGTGGAGTTATAGGTATTGTTTTCATAACTTTAATCGTCTTTTTTTCCATTTGAATATACTGGCTAGCACCACCACTAATAATGACTGTAAAAAGCATTAAAAGGAGAATATCCATTAGTGGTAAAAAATTAGGTACTATCGAAATGTAATAAGCAAACGCACCATTTGAAAAGATTGTATTAATAGCTTTAATAACCATATAGGCTAAGAATGGTTGTACCATTAAAAGACCTAAAAATGAAAATGCATAATCACCATTTCTAGCAATCAAAAAGAATTCTTTTTTAAACAAAGCTTTTGTGGTTGATGCAACTTTAAACATCTCTTCTCTATTTTTAGATTTAATGTTGATACTAATGTTTCTCACATAATTGTAAGCAAAAATTGCTACACTAGCTCCAAGCACAAATATGCCAATTCCGATAGTCAGATATGGATAAAAATAACGTTTTTGCTTTTCAAACAAAGCTTTTACGATAAAGTTAGTAGGAAATTCATATTTTTGAAGTTTAACTAATAACGGAATTTTGGTAAGAATTCTATTGAAGTTACCTCCTACTACTATTTCTATAAAGGCGTTTAATACTTGTGCATAAAGCAAAGAAAACACCACTAGAAACGCTACTACGATAATAAACCTAATAAGCACATGTTTACTTAGGTATTTTTTTAATAGCCAAAAAGGATATACAAATAAAAGAGCAATTCCCATTTCTATAAAGAAAGTCATTACGGGATAAAAAATACCACTATAATAAAACATTACTGATTTTGATTTAATTATTCCATATGATAAGAAAATAGGATATGTAAATATAAAACTAAGTGCATAATGCATTAAGAATAAGAAAATTAGTTTCGAACATATAATGGCAGTATTGCTTACAGGTCTAATTGATAATTGTTCAATGTCTTTTTCATTAAAAAACAATTTATTAGCACTAAGCAAATCCGACACAATTATTAAAAGTGAAATAATGAACAAAAACAATGATGTAAAAGCTGATGTTGCTTCTTTTGTTGTACCAACTTTTTTAAGGATACTACTAAATAGAAATACCTCAATGGCAATGAAAAAGGCAATAAAAGCTAATGTTGTAATACTTGTTATTATTCTTTTAGATACACTTTTTTCTTTTCTAAATAATAATTTAAAATCTTTCGCAAGGAGATTAAGCATTTTTAACCTCCATATGTTTCAATAAATATTTTAGCTAGTTGTAAACGTTTATTTGGATTCTTATTTAAATCAAATAGTGCCGCAACTTTACCATCATTAATGATAGCAACACGATCACAAAGTTTCGCTACTAAATCAATGTTATGACTTGTCACAAACACAGTATTACCATGATTTGCGTATTCTCTCATCATTTTTTTCAATTCTTCAACAGCCATGATGTCAAGTCCAACTGTAGGTTCATCTAAAATCCAAATTTTAGGACTATGCATTAGACTTGCTGCAAGGCACAATTTTTGTTTCATACCATGTGAATAATCAGAAATTGGATTTTTTAATTCCTCAAGGTTTAATTGTAGTCGGTTGCACAAATACTTGGAGTTATTACGAAAATCAGTTTCTGATATTTGATAGATACTAGCTATAAATTCTAAATAATCATATCCTGTCATTTCTTCATAACAATTCGGTTCACTCGCAACATAACCAAATGAATATTTAGCTTCTAAGGGGTTGGTTTTAATATCAAAGTCATCAATAATTATTTCCCCACTATTAAATTTTTTAGCTCCAATCATGCAGTCAATCGTTGTTGATTTACCAATTCCATTACGACCGATAAATCCAAATAATTCATTCTCATAAACCTCTAAGTTTAATCCCTTCAAAACCTCTTTTGGTCCATAAGCTTTATAAAGGTCTTTAATCACAATGGTTGGGATTGGTTCAGTAGTTTCTTCGTCAATATTAAGATTTTTATTTTCTTCCACTGTTTATTCCTCCTATTCTTAAGAACCATGCAAGGTTGTTCTTTTTAAATGTATATTTAGTGCCACAATTATTGCAAGTGTAAACACTATGAATTTCTTCAAGATTTTTACTTTTACACGAAGGACAATATATTGTATAAATGCTTTCCGACATGTTTTGTGTATACAATTTATTTGCAATATATTTATGGACTATTTCATCTTCTGTTGCTGGATTAGCTAAATAAGATCTTCCACTACTTACTTCTTTAAGTTCCCATATTGAAACTTTATCAAGCGTAAGTACATCATTTGATATAGTATTAGTATTAAATCTATCATCTTCTGAAAGTGATTGATTCAACTCTTTATCAACATCAAACATTAAACGGTGACTCGCAACAACATTACTTTCTTTAAGTATAATTTTAAATAAAATTGTTGGTTGACTTTCTTCAAGTTTTATTTCTATTAAGTAATCATCATTACTAAGAGTTAAATCACTTAAATCATCAGTTTGTTCTTCTATTAATTTAAATTGTTCTTGTTTTAATAACTTTAAAATCTTATACCAGTAGTATTTTCTAAAGTCATTATACAAGGTTTCAACGTCAGTATATTGAATAAACTTTTTATAAAACTTGAAACAATAATTATATAAACGGTCCTTAACAAGTATGTTTGTTGGTTCAATATTGCGAGGCGAAAATTTCACCTTAGAAATTTCATGATAAAAGTAAGTATTTTTAATATATCTTAATTTTCTACTAATAATATTTAAGGCATCAAAAGCCTTTTTAGAAGCATCTGCTTCCATAAAAGTAGTAGTTGTATTTATATCTAAAGTAGGTATTAGGTTAGTATAAAAATTCGTATACTTTGCTAATTCCATATCAATTAATTTAATTACTAATCCAATAAACAAATTTTCATATATTTTTAAATCATCCGTATACTGATAGTGGTGAACATATTCAGGAACCATTTCCTTATCTTTTTCTTTCCATAAATCCGGTTCCTTAAAAACCTTTTGAAAGGATTCACTGGAAATGTGCCCTGCTTGGTCACTTCTAATGACAATATCTTCACCCTTATTAGATAAATGCGGGTGTGAAATTATTGAGTTAATTACACTCAATATGAAGGAAATTTCACCGAAGAAAGCCAAATCACTCTCATATGATGCACTTTGTAAAGAAGGAAGCATAACATTATCAAGTGAATCAAAAAACATCAATTGACTATTATGATCTTTCTCATATTGATTAAGTTGTAAAATAGTAGATTTTAATTTGCTTTCTTCGATGATTTTCATAATTATAACCTTCTCATAATACTTTGAATTGTTTTTTCACTTCTCTTTAAAACTGAAGTTCCATATGTCTTTTCAATTAATACTAACAAATCTTTTAATGCAGCTTTTACATATTCTTCGAAACGACCTTCAATTTTACTAATTACTTTTCTTGATAATAAGAAATCGATTGCATCTTCTTTCTTACCACCACAAGCAACAAAGACAGGAACAACACTTATAATTTGGTTTAAAATACGATTACCAAAAGCAATATCAAATTGATCATAGATAAAATCACAAATTGTGTTAAATTTATCTAAATCATTTTTAGTTAACTGATATGCCTCATTATTAAGTGCAGCCTTATATAATTTCTTTAATTCTGAATCACTTAAATTGATTGTTTTAACCTCACCATCAACATTAAATGGTTGATTTAAGTAGTCAAAATCAATTGTTATAGCACGGTCATAAACCTTATCGGTAATAGTAAAGGTTGAATCATCCTTATTGGCCGTGCCAACAAAATATGAATTACTTGAGATTTGTAAAACACCATTATCTAATTTAGCTGGTGGAATAAAATCATATGGTAATTGCATAATTTTTAATTTCCAATCTTCCTCAGGATACTCTAATACTGATAGAAAATCAGCAAAATAATATTCAACTCTTGAAATATTCATTTCATCAAGTACATAAATATGAATCATATCTGGATTGTAATTTCCATGATAAAGAGTAGTTAAAAATTCAGTTTCTGAATATATTTTAGAAAAGTCATTAAAATAACCTATTAAGCTAGTTTTATCACGCCATGTTGCTTGAACTGGTATAAACAAAACATTGGCATTAATAAATTTTGCGAAATATCTAGGTAAACTAGATTTACCTGTACCTGATAGACCTTCTAGAATCATAAAATGACTGGCAGAAAAACCACTGATAAAGAAACGAATTGTGTCAATATCAAAATAAAGTTTTTCTTCTTTTGCAAGATAATTCCTAAATTGCGTTGCTAGTTCTTCCAAACTTAAGTGATCTGTTGGAATTTTTTCAACTGCATAACCATCATATTCAGTATCAATAATTGATAACGCAGGAAAAACTTTTTCACGATCATCAAGTTTTTCAACTTCTTTAACACTACCACCTTCGGTGCTACTTGCGATACCACCAATACCTGCGGCTACTCCACTTGTACCAGTAGCATTTAATCTTGCATCATCAAAATTAGCAGTTACATCAGCACTTTGGTCATCATCATCACTCATATCAGGAATTTCAGTATTATCAGCAGATTTAAATGGTTTATCAATTAACCAATAGTTAATTATAAACATTAGTATTCCGCCAATAAAAGCAAATAAACCAAGATAAATGATTGTACCTAAAAATAACGTTTGTCCTAGGAATGTCATAACATTACCTAAATTTTCAGCATTTAACGGTCTTTGAATTATTATTCCTACACCTAAACTTAGCACTGCACATGCAAGTAAGGATAAAGAATAAGTAATAATCATCTTGGTGCCAAATTGTTTCTTATTATTAATAATTGCCCATTGTCTTTCATAAAGAAATAATCCCACAAAGACAGTAATATAAATAGCTACAAAAATTACCAATAAGAAACCAGTTAAACCACATTCTATTGATTTAAAATTCATTACGTTTGCAATCGCAAGAATGGGGTTTTTTCTACTTGCAAGAGTATGTGATCCTTCGATACATAATCCTGTAAAAATAAGGGTAAAAGAATAAAAGAAAGATAAACTTAATCTCACTAAATTCTTTCTTGTAAAATATGTTTTAATCATGTTTTCATTCTCCCTGTTTTTCAGTATCAACAACAATTTCATCATGTTTGATAGTCTCAGCGTTGGAGTTCGTGACTTCTTTAATGATCATGTCATTTGATTTTTCTAAATAAGGGCCTTCTGTAATCTCTGTTTTATCAACAAATCCATCCTCGTTAAATGAGTATGCATACCCTTTATAATAAATTTTTTCAGTGTATTCCACTTTCATAGCATCAGTACTATTTTCATTACCATAGTCTAGTGCCTGTTCTAGTTTTTCAACTCGCTCACTTTGAGCTTTATTAATTTTATTTGCAATTTTATCAATCATTAATAGACAATAAACTAGTGATACAACAGTAATAATGCCTGCGTACGATTGCAAAAATAAAACAAATAATCCAACTCCTGCTATTCTTTTGCCGGTGTATCTTCCGATAACATCTTCATATGTAGGTTGATATTCATCAGTTTTACTTGAATCGTAGATATCACCACGCGTTACATAACAAGTCTTTCCCGCTGCATTTGTTTTGGGATTTTCAACTATGCGGTGAACAATAACAATACCACGATTATTGCGATAAGCAATAACTTGATATTTTCTTATATCTCTCTTTTCAACTTTTTCAAGAACTATTAAATCATATTGTTGAATTTGGTTATCAAGTTTGTTGTCAAACAAATAAGCATTAGCTTCATTCTTATAACTCATTGAATCGGTTGCAATAACCATAACACATTTATTTCCAATCATTAAGGCATTCCCTGATATTTTATTTATCAATGAAAAAATAAAGAAAGGAATCAATGTTATTAAGACAAGGTAGAAGAAAAACGACCTCAAAAAGCTTGTCATTTTTCTTCTCTTCTTAACCTTTTCTTGTCTTTCATATATCACTTCATCCATTATTTCAATGTCTTTTTTACCTGATCTAATCTCAGCAATTTGAGATTTGGCATATGAAAGATATAAAATCGTAAATATTGTTGCAAAGCTGAAAACTCCTATAGCGGTTACAATAAGAGCAAAAATTTCAGCAGAAGTCATATTTGTTTACTCTAATTAATTAGCCTTAGCCTTAATATAAACGTTATATGTTGGTAAAGCATCATTTTGGTGATTTTCGATAACTGTTTTACGTGCCACTGGACCATCTGCAGCATCTAATTCATCAAGATATCCATAAATACATGCTCTTAAATCTTCTAGATTTTTGTTAGCAGTTGCTAAAGGAATATTTTTTCCTGTATCATTTGTATCATAATATGTGCTTGTATTTTCATTTCCAAATTGAACTCCCCAGCCAAAATTTAATTCAATACTAAAACTACCTACTCCTGTTTCTTCATCCCAAGTAACATCTACAACTGTACCAACCGTTGTAGCTTCGCTATATTCATTTTGGTAAACTGCACCATTAGGAATTGTGATAAAGCCTTTATCTACTGCTTTTTTCATACCATCAGGAATAACCATTACATATGTAAGCCCTTTTTCTGCAAGACCTGCTTTAGGTGAAATAGTACCTTTAATTGTAAGTTTTAGAGATTCATATGGTGAATCTAGTTTATTTAAATCAAGATGGATTCTACCGTCTCTATCACCTTTTGCTGGTTCAAATAAATATTGAAAATTTTTCACTTCATTAAGATTTGTAATTTCAATTTTTAAGGAATTATCTTCAACAAGGCCTACTTGTACGTTACCAGTTGTGTTTGCATCTGTATTTTGAGATAAAACCCATGCAGCGAAACCTGTTGAAATTAATGCAACAGATACAAAAATAAATACTGCAAATAAAATAATCTTTCTTTTATAAGAGTTTCTAGTTAATTTATTCTTTTTCATTGTTTCTACCTCTAATTACTATTTGTTGTTTTTAGCAGAAATAGTTAAAGTGTATGTAGCTCCATTTAATGCAAATAATTTTCCTAAATTATTTACGGCGTTATCGCCTTCTGCAGTAACGTCTTTATCTTTATAGAATTCATATGGATTTTTCTTTCCGAATTCGTCACCATAACTAAACACAACCTTAATCATGAAAGTTTTTCCTTCCGAATCAGTTGAATCTTTTTCAACTGTAAATCCTGTAGGGATTGTCACTAAGGAGTTATTACCAACACCTTTGTTCATGTCATCAGTAATTGTTGTTGTAAATCCGGCCGTAACAGTAATTCCCGCTGTTTCTAGATTAGTAACAGCTTCATTTCCTTTTGTAATTGTAAACTTAATTGTTGCTGTAAGGTTTTCAGTTTCAGCTTCATTGTTTAAAATCCAGCTATTTGCAGCATAGCCTACTGGTTTACCAAATCTAATTACATTATCAGCTTCAGTAGAAATTATGTTAATCTTTAAACGATGATCTTCAACAGTTTCTACTTTAATATTACCGGTAACTGTTTTTTCAGCATCACTTGTAATAATCCATGCGGCGAAACCAACACCAATTACAGCGAAGCATGCAAGTAAACATAATGTTAGAGTTAATGTTTTTCTTTTCATTTTAAAATTCTCCTTTTTTTAATTTCTTTGTTTCTAAACATCTTAATGTAGCATACTTTTATAATGTTGACATCAATATCTCCATAAACGTCTTAGTGTTTATGCTCCAACAAGAAATTGTGAACATTTTTAGATATTGTCATAAAATGTCAAAATATGCAAGTAATTACGCTAAATTTTGGCAGTTTTCGACAATATGCCACTTTAAGCACTGATATTTTAACATATTGACTAATTAATTGCAAATAATTATAAGTGCTTCATACCTACTATCTTTAGTAGTTATACCAATATTTGGGACTATAATTTTTGCTTAATTTGATAGATGAGTAAACATGCTTTTGTAAGATGTTTATCTATACATTATATTTAAAAAATTTCTTTAATATTAGACAAAAATAATGCGTTGTTTTTTCATTAAATGACAACTTTTAGAATGTGCTTATTTTGCGTAAATTTATTATTTTTTTACTTAATTACATTGTAAAATTGTGTTATTACGCAAGAAAAAGATGGTAAATCAAACTTACCATCTCCTACCAATATATCTAAAAACTTTATTCTTATATTGTAAATATTCATTTTCAAATGTTTTTTCCATATATTTTTCTTCTTGTAAAACTTGTAAATGGAGCATCATTATTACATAAACTGTAAATAATAGTAATCCATAATTGAAGAAAATTAGTAAAATACCGATGTACATTAAGTTAAATCCTAAAAAGGCGGGGTTTCGACTTATTTTATAAATTCCTTTCGTAACTAGTTTTGTTTTGTCTTTTTCAGGAATGCCAGCACGCCAGCTATCTTTCATGCATAACACGGATATTAAAAATATAGTGTTTCCAAACATGGCCATGATAAAACCTGTGACTCTGGCATAAAAAGGTAACATCGTTAAGTTTAGAACAATTGATAGTAATTGAACAATTACGATTAAGCATGTTCCAACCCCCATTAGGGTTTCAACTATGTGAATGTCTTTTTCTTTTCTTTTACCAATCTGATTGGTTTTAATCCCTTTTTTCCTTTGTGATAACATTTTAAGAAAATAAATGTTATAAAATATGAGCATTATAAGGACTGCTAACAACTGAAAAACGTGTTTTTCTTTCATAATACTTTTCCTTTTTATAACGCACTAAGACATAGATAAAAGGCTTGATCATTCTTATGTGCATAGTAATACTTGACATCACAGGCTGGTGAATAGATTTTGTCACCGACATTACATTCATTGTCATATTTCTTGTAAAGCCGTGATAATACTTTTCGATTAAAAGTTGATCATCTTTATACGCCATAATTTGTGTAATATTTTCTTCATTTTTACTTTGATATGTTTTTAAGATATCCATATACTCTACTTCCCGCTTTCTATATTTTGTAATTAATTATTTTTACTATGTTTTTTATGGTTAATGATAATAAATGGAAGATGGAAAAAGCCCATCAAAATAAGTCCTATCAAGAACAAATGAGTTACATACACATACCACCCGTGATTCAAATTAAGGATTGGAAGATTTTCCATTGGAGGCATAGTTAGATACATAAAATTAGTTCCTGCAAAGCTTAAGAAACTATTAACCCATAGATTAATAAACATTAACATTATAAGTAAACCATAATTTATGAATAAGGTTTTAAGCCTAAATGTTGCATATTTTTCTCTTATTAAATATAGACCAAAGAAAATCAAAAAAGCATGATAAATAAAATATTGGTATACTTGTATTGCCATAAATGAAGTACCTATGGTTGGAATAAGTAATGAAATTGTAGCACCTACAAGTGAAGTTGGCACCATAAAATTGTATAATGCTTTTTTTGTTCTTTCACTAGTTATAAAAAATCTAAGTCCAAATATAAAGAATATTTGAATGCTACAAAGATGAAATGGTAAACTTTCAGGATCCAAAATTTTTCCACCTTTTGGTCCATCCACCATATTTAAAAGTATCTTTGTTACTTCACTTATTACACTGACAATACACATAATTGTTAAAACTGTTTTAAGTGAAAGTGAAAGTTTTTTAGATACAATATACATAATCCCTACAATAAAAATTGAAATGGCAAGCCATATAAAGTGTGTATAAGTAAACATATACATATTCCTTTCATTTTAACATTATACATATTTTATCACTTTTTGAGACTTTTTCTTTTGCTTATGCACTTTTTATTGTGTTTTAATTCTAATTCAATTGTATGGTTATCTACCAAACATAAAATAAAGGCTTTTATTGTTTAAAAATCTCAATAAATCATCATAGAATCATTGAGATAATATTATAATATTTAGGTTTTATTAAATTAAGGAAAGAGCACACTTATTTATAACTCTTGATAGTTGCCTATTCTTTCAATAAATTTTTAAATCTTCACGTACTTTAGATGGACCATAGCGTAAAGAAGTTTTTTATTTTTTCAAAATCTTGTCCTGCTTTTTCTTTAGAATACTCATGCTTAATAATTTCTTCAATTGATATGGTATTGCACTTGTTAAAAAAGTTATATAGGCTAAGCGAATATATGAATCGCCATCTTTTTCTCCTTTTTTTTGCTATCATGACAATAGTTTATAATGTCTTAAAATCCCAATCCCTATAATTTTTCTATATAGTTTTCATATTCACTACTCCTACTTCGATAAAAAATAAGTTTATAATCATACAAAATATCAATTATTTTATTGATTTGTTTATCTACATAACTATTTATTTCACTTGTTGGAGCTTATAAGGATAACAAACAAATTCATTTATTTTTTCATAATAGTTATATAATCTATCAGCGGAATTCTTTACTATTATTCTAAATAGTTCTTTTTTAGCAGTGAATTTTCCATAAAGCATTCCGGTTGGTCTCCCGTTTCATTGAAATATCATTCGCTGATGCCCGACTAAACCCCTTTTTAAAAATTCTTGTTTGGCACATTCTAATATTTTATCCATTACAAGACTATCATTTGTTTCCATTACGCTTCTCTTCCTTTATATGTCAATGCTTTATATCGTTTTATCAAATACCCCATCTAAACTTATAAAAGCTTAGCAGTATAATACTACTAAGCTTTATTAAATATATTTAGGCATTTCATTTAATTACATTTATAACTTCCTAAAGTAAATAATGTCAATACATTACAAACCAAATTGGTGTTATAAGTCATTGATTATTTTTCTAAACTCGTTTTTTTTAATTTAACTTTTCGCCAGTAACATTACATAGCATTTGAATCTAAAATAACAATGTCTACCCAACCAGAATCTTGCATGCAAGAAACTACAATATAGTAAGTTTTTCCACTTTCTAAATCACCAGTATGTTCATTACCATTTACATCAAATACTTTAAGTTCATAATCTACACCTTCATACACTGGATCATCGCCATTAAGATCAATTCGCCATGTAGACTATGGTTAACTAGAATCAAGTGGTGTAACTTTTATATAAATTCGATTATTTAATTCAAACTTTTCAGTTAATATGTATTCACCATGTTCATCAATTTCTAATGCTACATCTTGTTCTTTTCCACAAATGAAGCATTTATCTACATTATCATAATTTATATCATATTTATGATTTGAAGTTGATGAAATAGTACCATAACCAATAGTTTTTGTACTTTCTTTAGCAATAAGTGTCATTCCTTCTTTAAAATCATTTTTTCTTAAGAATTACTGTTATTTCCTTGGTTTCTCCAGGCATAAGTATTTCAACTTTTTCTAGTAATAGTACCACTCCTGTAACATCAACTGTATTGTTTGTTGTTTCACCATCGCTAAATGGACATAAATAGAATTGGAAATTGGCTTTACTAAAAATTGGAGTATTTCTACTTCCTTCATCTTTAGTATACATTGTGAAGATAATAGTAAATTGATCTAAACTTTCCTATGTTGAAGGAGTGTAAACTACATTACCTCTTCCAATTTCACTATATTCTACACCACTAATTAAAATACTGATATCATCACTTACAGTTGCTGAATCAATTGTCTTTTTAGATTTAGAGATTTCTACTACTGTGATATTTTTATTTGAACTAGATATTATCAAAACATCAACTGTTTTAACAGTACCATTAGTTACAACACCAGTAATTACAGTACCTTTACCTGTTATATTAAAGCAGTCATTTACTACCATAAAGAATGAAACTAGTGCCATAATACTTTTTGTTTTAGTTTTTACACTATCATCGTCGTAATCTGGATTAGTTATTACAACACCATCATCCCATTATGCGCTTTTCTTTATCTGGCAGTTAGAGCGTCTTAATAAAGACAGCCCGATTGCCTTATTTCTCAGATTGTCTTAAAGTGTTATCCAAAGCGCAGGGACTACGCCGCCGTCGGGCGTCAAATCGATACTACCCATGGCGCCCTTTGCATGTCTGTCCAGAACGAAGGTGGCGTATCCCTGATTGCCGTTGGCGGGAGCGGGCGAACGAGTGTACCAGGTAACGTATTTTTTATCGTTGGTATTCATCGGTGCACCGTGTAATTTGGCAAAATCGGTTGCTTGCAGGTTTCTTGCGGGATCTTCTGCTTTTACGTCCTTATTAAATCCGTACGCCGTGGTGGTAATATCCCGCAAAGACAGCAAAAATATCTTATCGTCCGTATCTTTGCATTGGTCTGCAAACTTGTTTTTCCCTGCGTTTTCCCCGTAGCCGTAATACTTCGGGTAGTCGTTCGGATTGCTACTTCTCGCGGTGTTGTCGAGGTGCGTGGTCTGTATGATTTCCTTTTGCAATTTGTTGAACACCTCGTTGTAGAAGGTTTCGTTGAGCCAACTGCGCAGGAAACAATATTCCCAGTTGTTGGCGTAAGTTCCGTCCGGGACACCCGTCGAATTGTTGTACTCAGCAAATAAGCCGTCGCGATTCTCGCTCTTTCTGTCGGGCTGTATCGAAAAGGAATCCAAAGCGATATCGCTCATAATAAAGGCGGAATTTCCGCTTGTCGTGAGGATTCTCCACTTTATCGGTTCATACTTGAACCAGTACACTTCAAACGTGAAATATCCGTTTTTCATGATGTAGCTGCGCAGACTATAAACCCCCGACGCGCGATAGTCGTTCATTTGAACGCCGAGGTATTTCGTGCCGTTATATATAACGATTTTTTGCCACATATAAGTAGTACCCTCGTGACTTTCCCAATTA
>SAMEA104315439__coassemble_331_pt1 | contig 20684 bp, 21 predicted proteins | sample SAMEA104315439__metabat2_low_PE_048 | metagenome-assembled genome bin SAMEA104315439 (sample SAMEA104315439) | gut metagenome | biome: Monkey gut; feature: monkey-associated habitat; material: faeces | place: China | collected 2013 | reverse complement strand
AAAGAAAGCTGCTGATAAGTACATCATCATGCCACTTAAGGCAGTAAGGATTATTAGACGGTCAATTGATTTATCAGGAGTTTTATACTTGTAAAAATAAAATAGCATAAGTCCTGCTAGACATAAGACACCAACACCAATCATTGATCCATAAGCTGGTATTTTACGTCCAAATATTTCTATATATGGATACATATATTCACCTCTTTTTTTAAATTCTTTAATGATTATATCATATTTTGTAATTTATTTCAATACATAGAAATATTTTTCTAGCATTTTTTCATAAATTATAGTATAATATCTATATTGAGGTGACTTATGGATATCATTCAATTAGTAAATAAAAATAAAAATCAATTTAAGCGAACTATATATATATTAAAGATTTTACTTGCATGTAAGTATGATGAGGAAAACTATAATAAATTAATGTTTGTTGAAAGAATATATGATAGTTTAGGTGACAAAGTAACAAAGTATGAAGAGTCAAATGAGACAACCGATTATAATATTTTATGTAATGACTATAGCACAGTTGAATCAATGCTTGGAGAATTAAAAGAAGATGTTGTTGAGAATTTTAGGATATCTAGTGTTTTAGTTTTAGATAATTTAAAGTTAGATGAACTTACAATATTTTATGAAAACTTTACTAAGATAATGTCAAACTATCAAACAGTAGAACAAGCAAGTAGTGATATTTTTTATTATAGTGGTAAAGAAATGTCTAGTTTTATTACTCGTCTTGTTAATTATGTAAATACTCATGATATTCCTAATAAAAGATTAATACCTTTGAGCTATTTAGAAACACATGAAACAATAATTACAATATCTTTACAAGATTGGATAACTTTATTTAAGAATATTTGTACAACTATGAAATATGTTAATAATTGTAATGATGAAGAAATCAATAAATTAAAGAAAGATTTTGCTTTTTTAAATGTTTATTACTTTATTATCTTAACGGGAGGTAATAACTAATGTGGGATAAACTAATTGAAGATGTCACCGAAGTAATAAATAATGATGCTTTTATAAATATAGCATTAAATAAAAGAATTGGAACTATTCCAGAAAATGATAGAAAACTTTATACTAAAATATTATATGGTGTAGTTGAAAATAAAAAGTGGTTGGACTTTTTACTTAGGCCATATGTTAGTGGTAAAAGGGTTAAACCAAATGTTAAAAATCCTTTAAGAGTTGGAGTATATGCTTTAAGTTATTTAAATCTTGCAAGTCATTATGTTGTTAATGAATTGGTTGGGGTTGTAAAAAAGAAAGATTACAATGGTTCTAAGTTTGTTAATGGTGTATTTAGAAATTATATTAAAGAAGAACGCTTTAATAAGGCTTGTGAAGAAATAAAGAAAATAGCTAGTGATGAAAGAGAAAGCATTATTTATAATATTGATATTGATGTGTTAAAATTAATTAAGAAACAATATCCAAATGATTATGTTGATATATTGAAACCAGTTGAAGAAACATTTAATATTTATAGAATTAATTATTTAAAGACAACTGATGAAGAAGTAGTAGATTATTTAAATAAAAATGATATTTGGTTTGAAAAAGATGAAGAGATGATTATCACGAAAGTATCACTTATTCAAACTCCATTATTTGAACAAGCTTTAATTATTCCCCAGGATGCATCTAGTATGATGGTTGGTAAAGTGCTAAATCCATCGTATAATGCGTGCATACTTGATGCTTGTAGTGCCCCTGGTTCTAAAAGCTTTCATCTAGCCACAATTATGAAAAATACAGGTTCAATTACTTCTTGTGATATATATCCCCATAAACTTAAATTAATTGAAAATGAAGCTTTAAGACAGGGTATTACGAATATTAAAACATTAGAAGCAGATGCTAGAACTTTTGATTATGGTAAGTCCTATGCTTATGTGTTAGTTGATGCTCCATGTTCAGGTATGGGAACAATGAAACATAAGGGTGATTTAAAGTTAAGATTAACTATTAATAAAATAAAGGAAATAGAACAATTACAAAAAGATATATTAAACCATATTGATAATTATGTAGAACCAAATGGTATATTAGTATATAGCACATGTACTATTAATAAACTAGAAAATGAAGAACAAATAAGAAACTTTTTAAAGAGTCATAAAAATTATCAAAAAGTTGAAGAAAAATCATTTCTTCCCACAAATAGAAATGATGGCTTTTATATTTGTAAATTAAAAAAAGGAGCATGAAATGAAGAACATTTATAACTTTTCACTAGAAGAATTAGAAAATTATTTTTTAAGTATCAATGAAAAGAAATTTAGAGCAACTCAAGTATTTGAGTGGTTATATCGTAATCGTATTAATTCTTTTAATGAAATGACTAACATCTCCAAAAATGTAATTAGCCATCTAAAAGAAAACTTTGAATTAGAACAATTAGAGATCGTAACCAAACAAATATCAAGTGATGGTACTACTAAGTATTTGTTTAAACTCAAAGATGGAAAATTAATTGAAACAGTTTTAATGCGACACAACTATGGTAATAGTATTTGTGTTACAACTCAAGTTGGTTGTAATATGGGTTGTAGTTTTTGTGCTAGTGGCGAATTAGGTAAAGTAAGAAGCCTAGAAGCAGGAGAATTAATTGAACAAGTCCTTCAAGTTCAAAAAGATTTGGACAAAGATTTTGAAAGAGTAACTAATATTGTGGTAATGGGAATTGGTGAACCTTTTGATAATTATGATAATGTCATAAAGTTTCTAAGGGTGGTTAATTATCCTAAAGGCCTTGAAATAGGTGCGAGACACATAACTGTTTCAACATGTGGTATTGTTCCTAAGATATATGAATTCGCAGAATTCGAACTTCAAGTTAATCTTGCGATTAGCTTACACGCTCCAAATGATGCGTTAAGAAGTGAAATTATGAAAATAAACAAGGCATATAAAATAGAAGAAGTTATGGATGCGGTTAAGTATTATATTCAAAAAACTAATCGCCGAGTAACATTTGAGTATATTCTTCTTCGTGATGTCAATGATAGTGAAGCTTGTGCTAAAGAACTTGCAAGACTAATAAAAGGAATTAACGCTTACGTTAATTTAATACCTTATAATGAGGTTATCACAAAACCATATAAAAAGGTTACCAAAGAAAAAGCCGAAGCCTTTTATCATATTCTTGATACTAATCATATTCAAGCAACTTTACGAATGGAACATGGCGCCGATATCGATGCCGCATGTGGTCAGTTAAGAGCTAAAAAGATTGAGGTTGAACATGAATAAAGGAATTATTGTAAGCCTCATTGCTGGTGAATATAAAATTTATGATAGTGCCTCTAAAATCTATTTAAAGGCCAAACCAAGGGGTATTTTTCGAATTAAAACGGAAACCCTAAAAGTAGGTGATCACATTGAATATGAAATTAAAGATGGAAGCACCGTAATCACAAAACTTGATAAAAGAATTAATGATTTAACTAGACCAATGATTGCGAATATCGAACAAGCATTTGTGGTTTTTTCAGTTAAGGAACCAGACCTAAACTTAAATTTATTAGACCGTTTTTTAGCAATTCTAGAATACAATCAAATACCACCAATTATTGTGTTTAATAAGTGGGATTTACTTGAACATGAAGAAATAAAAACAGTTGAAACAATTAAAAATTATTATGAATCAATTGGATACCAGACCATTAAAACTAGTGCGAAAGCTAAATTAATAGATGAATTATCTCCCCTTATAAAAGATCACATTAGTGTGATTACTGGCCAAAGTGGAGTCGGTAAAAGTAGTCTTTTAAACGTCTTAGATGAAGACTTAAAACTTGAAACAAATGATATTTCTAAAGCCTTAAATCGTGGTAAACACACAACTAGACATGTTGAATTAATAAACATTAAAGATGGCTGGATCGCTGATACACCAGGATTTGGTATTATGGATTTAGATATGGAAGAATTAGATCTTGCCCATAGTTTTGTTGAGTTTTTTGATCTTAGTTCTAACTGTAAATATAATGGTTGTTTACACCTTAATGAGCCAAATTGTGCGGTCAAAAAAGCTCTTGAAAAAGGTGAAATATTAAGTACAAGATATGAAAATTACAAGCAATTTATAGAAGAAATAAGAAAAAGAAAGAAGTGGTAAAATGCTAATATCTCCATCAATCTTATCAGTTAAAAAAGAAGATTATTTAAAAGTCTTTAAGACCTTTACAGATAATGGTGTTACAATGATTCACCTCGATGTAATGGATGGAAAATTTGTTCTAAATACAACATATGATGCAAATGAAGTGGAAAAAATCAATAAGCAAACAAATGCAATTTTAGATACACACTTAATGATTAATACTCCAGAAACCGAAATTATGAGTTATATTTTAGCAGGTAGTGACATTATCACTTTTCATTATGAAGCTTGTAAAAACATTAAAGAGACAATTAAGTTAATTAAAGATCATGGAATAAAATGTGGAATTTCTGTAAAGCCTAACACAAACATAAATGTTTTAGATCCATATTTAAAAGACCTTGATTTAGTTTTAGTAATGAGTGTTGAACCAGGATTTGGTGGGCAAAAGTTTATGCCTTCTGCCCTTGATAAAATTAAATACTTAAAGGATATTAAAGATAAACATAACTTTCACTACCTAATTGAAGTTGATGGTGGTATTAATGTTAATACTGCTAAACTTGTAAAAGATGCTGGATGTGATGTTATAGTAGTAGGAACTTACCTAATGAATAGTGAAAACTTTCATGAATGTTATGAGGAATTAAAAAGGATATGAGATATATAATTGTAGGAAAGTCTCCAGTTTCTACTTTTAAAGAATTATACCACCCCCTTGAAAATGATTATCTAATTGGTTTAGATGAAGGAGCTTTACGAATCATTAATGCGGGATACAAACTTGATGCGGCGTGGGGTGACTTTGATACTACTACAGATTTAACAGAAATTAAGAATCACACCAAATATTTGTTTAAATACCCAACAATGAAAAATGAAACGGATTTAGAACTTGTCTTAATGCATTTAAATAAAGCAGATGAATGCATTGTTTATGACTGCCTTGGGGGAAGACTAGATCATGAACTTGTTAATATTTTATTATTAAAAAAATATCCTGAATTAAACTTAAAGTTTGTTGATATGTTAAATGAAGTTAGCTATTATAATCATCAAGGTACATATACATTCTTACAAGATGACTACAACTATATTGGTATTATTACATTAAGTAAAGCTGTAATCAGCATTACTCAGGGAAAGTATTTATTAAATCATGCTATAATTACAAGTTATGATACATATACTACTAGTAATCAGTTTGTTGATGGTAAGTTTATATTTACTTTAGAAGATGGTGAAGTAATAATTATTAAAAGTAAGTAATAAGAAATATTAAAAACGCATATATTGTACCAGGGGAGGTATGGATATGCGTTTTATTGTTATAAAGTTACCTAAAGTATTTGGTCAGATTATTAGTTTTTTCAAAAACCTTTTTCACAAAAAGTAACAACAAAAAATGGTATAACAATAAACTGTTATACCATACTTTGCATTCATAATTTAATTATGCACGTTCGATAGTTCCGTTCTTAGCACCAGTTCTTAAAGCACGAGTAGAAACGTACACTCTAATAATGCGACCATCTTCGTCTTTAATACGAACTTTTTGTAAGTTTGCTTTCCAAGTACGACGAGTTGCTTGTAAAGAGTGGGAACGATTATTTCCAGATTTTGATCCGATACCTGTTATATAACATTTACGAGCCATAATGAGTTCCTCCTTATATTTAATACATTTAAATCCTTGAAGATTATATCATAAAAAAGATATAAATGCAAGCAATAAGAATTAGTGAAATTGTATATTTGGGGAAAAAATACAAAATATGGGATGGTAAACCGAAATTATATCACTTGCATTTTGTCATAAAATGTGATAGAATGGTAAAGCGTGCTAAAAAGTATGCAAGGAGGAAAATATGCAAACATATAAAATGGATGGTCTACTATTTAAACAAATAGTTACCAATGGCGCCGCAAACCTCCGGGCCAACTATAAGACAGTTGATGCCCTAAATGTATTCCCAGTACCCGATGGAGATACGGGAACAAACATGAAAATGACAATTGAAGCAGGCGCACACGAAATAAGTGAATACGAAGAAAAATCAATATATGAAATGTCAAAAAAATTATCACGCGGTATGCTTATGGGTGCTCGTGGTAACTCTGGTGTTATTTTATCACAACTATTTAGAGGTATTTATAAAGGCCTTGCTGGTTATGATGAAGTTAACGCGGTTGAACTTGCTAATGCCTTTATTTCAGGTGTAAAGCAAGGCTATCATGCTGTATTAAAACCTGTTGAAGGAACAATTTTAACAGTTGCTAGAGAATCAGCTGAATATGCGAAAAAGAAAGTTAATCGTCGTTCTTCAATTGAAGAATATTTCAAGTATTTATTACAAGAAGCAAGAGCTTCACTAGAAAGAACGCCTGAACTTCTTCCAGTTTTAAAAGAAGCTGGTGTAATTGATAGTGGTGGTGCCGGTTTAATCTATGTACTTGAAGGTATGGCGAAAGCTTTAGATGGCGAATTTATTAAAGAAGAAACAGTAAGTACATTATCTCAAACGGTGATTCATCAAAACTTTAATGCGAATAGTGAATTAGAGTATGGATATTGTACAGAATTCATTCTTCAATTACAACATAAAAAAGTTAATATCAAAGACTTTGATATTAGTGTTATTACAAACTATCTTGAAACTTTAGGTGATAGTATTGTTGCTTTAAAGGATGAAGACATTGTCAAAATACATGTTCACACTAAAACTCCAGGTAATGTACTTAATTATTGCCAACAATTTGGTGAGTACGTAACTTTAAAGATTGAAAACATGTCAGTTCAACATAGTGATGGACCTGCTAAGGTTGATGTACAACCTTGCAATTGTCCTGAATGTGTGGAAATGCGCAAACAAACAACACCTAAAAAATTCGCTGTAGTGGCTGTTGCGACTGGCGAAGGCTTAATTAATGCCTTTAAAGAAATGGGCGTTGATTATGTTGTTGAAGGTGGTCAAAGTATGAATCCATCTGCTGAAGACTTCACCAAAGGATTTGACTTATTAAATGCCCAAAATATTATTGTATTCCCTAACAATAGTAATATTGTTTTAACAGCTGAACAAGCCGCAAAATATTATAAAAATGCTAATGTTTTTGTAGTACCGACTAAAACAATTGCTCAAGGATACTCTGCCCTTACAATGCTTGATTTAAGCTTAGATGATCCTGAGGGTATCATTAATGAAGTCAGCGAAGTTATTGCCAATGTTACAACTGGTCTTATTACTTATGCGGTAAGAAATACGGAAATTGAAGGCTTAAAGATTAATGAAGGAGATTATATTGGAATTTGTAATGGACGAATTGTTACTTCCCAAAAAGCTAGACTTGATGCTGTAAAACAATTACTTGCTGAAGGAAAAGCTGATGAAAAAGATATAATCACCATAATTTATGGCCATGATGTAACTGAAGAAGAATTAAATGATCTAAAATCCTATATTGAAGAACATTATAGCAATTTAGAAATTGATACTATAAATGGTCAACAAGAGGTATATAGTTATATTTTTTCAATAGAATAATAAGAGTGGAGTTAAAACTCCACTTTATTCATAAATGAACAGGAGACATAAAGATGTTAGAAAACTATAAGTTAGCAGATGAAGACTACATATTAACAAGATATCAAAACATCTTGAAAAAACAAGGTATTACAACAATCCATGATTTATTGTATGAATTTCCAGTTAAATATGAAAACTACAAAGTGTCATCTATAAAAGATGCTAAACTTGATGAAACAATTGTTCTTGAAGGAACCATTGTGAGTAGAATTACTGTAAATTATTTGAAAACAAAATTATCAACTGTAGTATTTCAACTTGAAGTAGAAGGAACTAAAATTAGATGTACAGTTTTTAATCGAGTATTCTTAAAAGGAAAATTAAATTATGGTACTGTTTTACGGGTACAAGGTAGATTCTATCAAAATATGAACAACTTTACAGTTGCTAATTTAATTATTTGTGATGAGATTAACCGTGATATTGTTCCTGTTTATCACATTAAAGACATAGCTGAAAACAAGTATTTAGAAATTATTGAAAAAGTTTATCGTCGCTATAAGAACAAAATAACTGAAACTTTACCACAAGAATATATTATGAAAAGACATCTTTTAGACATGTCTTCAACAATTAAAATATTACATTTTGGCGATGATATGGGAGAAATAGAAGAAGCTAGAAGACGTATAAAATATGAAGAACTTTTAAGATACCAGTTGTCGATGAAGTATTTACAATTTATGCGTAAAGAAAATCATAAAGCTCCAGCTATTAACTACGATCAAAATTTTATCAATAAATTAATTGGTTCGCTCCCATATGAATTAACTCCTGACCAAAATAAAGCAATAGAAGATATTTTAAACGACTTAAAGTCTCCATATGCAATGAATCGCCTTTTACAAGGTGAAGTTGGTAGTGGTAAAACAGTAGTAGCTTTAATTACAATTTTAGCAGCAGTCAGTGGTGGATATCAAGCCGCATTAATGTGTCCAACTGAAATTTTATCATCACAACATTATGATACAATTACTAAGGCATTAGAAGAATTTCCTAATATTAAGATAGCTTTACTTACGGGTTCAACTTCTTGTAAAGCAAGAAAAGAAATAATGGAAGGCTTAGCAAATGGTAGTATTAATATTGTCATTGGTACCCATGCTCTTTTCCAAAAGGATATTGAATATGCAAGTTTAGGTGTTGTTATTGCGGACGAAGAACACCGCTTTGGAGTACGTCAAAGAGTGTTAATCCGCAATAAAGGATTGGATGTAAATTATCTTAAAATGAGCGCAACGCCAATTCCTAGAACTCTTGCCATCTCAGTTTATGGTGATACAGATATTTCTGTCATTAAAACAATGCCTAAAAATAGAAAACAAGTAGTTACTAAATACGTTGAGCCAAAAGACAAAAAATTAGTAATTGATCATATGAAAAATGAATTAGCACTAGGTCATCAAATATATGTGGTGACACCATTAATTGAAGAATCTGATTCAATTGATACAGCTAATGCGATTGAAATTTTTGAAAGAATGAAAAAATATTTTAATGGTATAACTGAAGTTGGATTAATTCATGGAAGATTAAAAACAGAAGAAAAAGAACAAGTTATGCAAGATTTTCTGGATAAAAAAATAGGAATCCTCGTCGCAACAAGTGTGATTGAAGTTGGTGTCAATGTTAAAAATGCAACAACAATTGTTGTACTTGGTGCTGACCGTTTTGGTGTGGCTACGCTTCATCAATTGAGAGGAAGAGTAATGCGAAGTGATGAAACACCATATTGTTTCTATTTATCAGACGCTCCAAGTGAAAATAGTGAAAAAAGATTAAAGTTTGTTGAAGAAAACACTGATGGTTTCACTCTTGCTGAATATGACTTAAAAACAAGAGGACCAGGTGAATTCTTTGGTGAAAAGCAATCAGGTTCTATGAATTTTAAATATTGTAATTTATTAGATGATAGTGAATTATTGAATCAAGCTAATGATGATTCTGAAGAAATACTTACTAAAAAGGAATTATTTGAAAGTGATGAATATAAACCATTATATGAACATATTCATAATCATTATCTCATGAAAATGACTGACTTAGATTAAAGGGGGATAAAATGTTAAATAAAGAATTACTAGATAAAATATTAAAAAAATATAACATTAAGGTTACTAACTATGATAATTTTGTTTTAGCAATGACCCATTCATCATATGCTAATGAACACCATTTAAAGCATAATGAAAGAATTGAATTTTTAGGTGATGCAATTTTAGGATTATTAGTAGCTGAATATATTTACAAGAACTTTCCAGATATGCCAGAAGGTAATATGACAAAACTTCGTGCTACATATGTATGTGAAGATGCTAATGCCAAGTATGCACGTGAAATTGGCATTGACAAACTGCTCTTACTTGGTCGTGGAGAAGAGTTGTCAGGTGGTAGACAAAGACAAGCAATTTTGTCAGATGCTTTTGAGTCTTTCTTAGGGGCAATATATTTATCAAAAGGTCTAAATGATGTTAGAAAATTATTAGAGGTAGTGGTTTTTCCACATGTGCTTGCGATCGATGAACGACAATTCATTGACTATAAGAGTTTACTTCAAGAATACATTCAAGCTGAAACAAGGTCGGCTGTTGAATACCGCCTTGAAAATGTTCAAGGACCACCTCATTTAAGAGAATTCACAATGTCAGTTTATCTAGATGGTATTAGATTAGGTAGGGGAGTAGGAAAAACAAAGAAGGATGCAACTCAAGAAGCTGCTAAAGATGCACTAAATAAGATGGCCAAAAACTAGGGGTAACTCTTGAAAAAAATATGGGCGAAATTTATTAGTTTTTGGAAATGTTTATACCATCAATTAAAGGATCCATTAAATCTTATCATTTTCTTTATAGTATGGTTAATATTTTTTAGCCCTTGGTGGGGTGGATACTTATTATATTTTATAACCAAAAATCCATGGCATCTAAGCTACTCCAGTGCTTGGCTCGCCTTTTGGGCTTTGCCATTTACACCAGCACTTGCACTAATTATTCTTATTACAATAGGAATTAGAAAAGTAATAAATTTAATAATTAAGAAAAAGAATAAAAAAGATAAATAACGAGGTAACATATGAATAGTATTGGAAAATTGATTAAAGCTAAGACAATATCATTTAATGAAATGTTAATTAGGTATTATAAAAAACTTAATTTAACGGAACAAGAAGCAATGCTTTTAATGCTTTTATATATTCAACAAGATGAAGGTGATTCACTACTTTCAATTAATGTTTTAAAAGATAAGGTTACAATTCCTGAAAATGAATTGTCAAGTATTATTTTAAAACTTGTTCAAGAAGGCTATATTGAATTATTAATTAGTGATGATGGTAAAGAATCATTTAATTTAGATAAAGTTATTGATATGCTTGGTGAATATTTATCCGATAATGATTCAAATAAGAAAGAAACTGATCGTACAGCTATTCTTCAAGAAATTGTGAGCTATACCGAAAAATGTTATCAAAGAGTATTATCATCAAATGATTTAATGATTATTAATCATTGGCTTGATTTAAACTATTCATTACAAGATATTGAACAAGCCATCTTAGATAGTTTAAAGGCAAAAAAATCGCATTTAAAATATGCTGATGCTATTCTTGCTAATCGTAAGAAAGAAAGAACCAAAGTAACAGAAGTTGATGAAGATATCAAACAAATGTTACAAGGTGTATATGTCAAAAGACGCTAAAGCCACAAACATATATAATACTCTTTTAGAATTATTTCCCAATGCTCATTGTGAACTTAATTATCATAATGACTATGAACTCTTAGTAGCGGTTATGTTAAGTGCACAAACGACCGATAAAGCGGTTAATCTTGTTACTCCTAATCTATTTAAGCAATATCCAACACTTAGTGATTTAAGCAAAGCTAAAGTGGAAGATGTAGAGGAGCATATTAAAAGACTTGGTTTATATCATCATAAAGCCATCAATATTATTGAAATGGCTAAAATGGTTGTTAATGATTATAATGGAACAATTCCATCCACTCTAGATGAACTTAAGAGTTTACCAGGAGTTGGCCAAAAAACTGCAAATGTAATTCTCACTGAATGGTTTAAAATTCCACGTATTCCCGTTGATACGCATGTAGAAAGAGTTTCCAAACGACTTGGTCTTGCAAATAGTACTGACAGTGTATTAGAAGTCGAGAATACTTTAATGAAACAGTTTTTACCAACTGAGTATCATATGGTCCATCACCTTCTCCTTTTCTTTGGTAGATACCAATGTTTTAGTAGAAATCCTAAATGTGGTGATTGTAAATTAAAACAATATTGTTGTTATGACAAAAAACCTCTAAATTAGTACCTCAATAGTGATATACTAGTTTAGGGGTTTTATTTTATGAAAGTAAAAGTATTTGATGAAAATCATGAACATGATTTAGAAATGCGAGTTAATGAGTTTTTAGAAACATTACCAACTAATATGGTTATTGATATAAAATATCAACTCGCAACACTTTATGATGGTAGAGAACAAATCTATTGTTTTTCTTGCATGATTATTTACGAAGATAATTTTTAATTAAATCATATGAAGGGTCAATATAAATAGTTTTTTGATTGGTATATGTTACATGGTAACCTTTCATACCAGGAATCTTTTTCAAATATTTAACTTTGGTGTAATCAACCGGAACACTACTTGAAGAAGAATACTTGGAGTAGTATGCACTAAGATTAGCAGCTAGTCTAATTGTTTCTTCGTTCATTTGGTAGTCGCTAGCATTTCCAGGGACACTAACAATAACATGGGCACCACTACTGTCTTTAACGTGAAACCAGTAGTCATTATTTCTTGCTAATTTATTAGTTAAGTAGTCATTTTGAAGATTATTTTTACCGATATAAATGGTTACATCTTGAAAACTAAAATGTTGAATTTCTAGTTTTTTATTCTTTTTTGTTAATTTCTTAACTTTGTTTTTGTATTGTTCGGAATTACTGAATAAGTCAAGTTTAATTTCTTCAAGTTCAGTAGCAGTAGAAAATTCAATCATTGATTGGATATCTTCTAAATAGTTAATTTCATTAGTTACTTTATCAATTTGTTTTTGAACTTCAATTAAGGCGTTACTTGCTTTTTTTCCTTTAGTAAAGATTTGCTTTAAGTTTTTACTAGGATCAAGTTCTGGATTTAAAGCGATTGTAAGTTCTTCATTATTACCTAAAAAGTTAGTAACAATAATACTTGACATTCCCTTTTTAACATTATAGAGATTAGCTTGAAGCAAAATGCCTAAATCTTTAAATTTAATGTTATCTTTAGCCTTTATCAAGTCATCATTTAAATTATTTAATTTGGTCTTTTGATGGGTAATTAACCTTTTAACTTGTTTAATTAAATCGCTATTGCTATAATTAATAGTTTTTTTATACTGGTTATAGTAGTAATCTAGCATTTCTGATAAAGTAGTAAAGCTATTATTTATCATCTGATAAGAATTTAAATCAAAACAATAGTAATCAAATTTATTCCCATTTTGATAAATTGTTGGTTTAATTTTTTGAGATAAAAATGCTTTGATGTTTCCATTATAGTATTCAGTAATTTCTTTTTCAATGTTTTTCGCAAGACCTTGAATATTATCAAGTAAAACATCATCAGTATTATCAGTAAAAGGATTTACCTTATTTTCTTGAATAGGAAGTTCATAACTTGCTTTAGGAATAATGTATCTAGTGGTTGTATCACTTGGTGGAAGTTTTCTAATCGCATCAATAATTTTGTTATTTTCATCAATTAAAATAACATTACTATTACGTCCCATTAATTCAAGAATTAGATGATAGTTGACATTGTCCCCAAGCTCATTAAAAGTGTTAACTTCAAACATAATGATTCGGTCGTTTTGATATTGCTTGATGTTTGTAATGATTCCTCGTTCAATGTATTTGCGTAACAACATACAAAAGTTACCAGGCGTAGCAGGGTTTACAAATGATTGTTTAGTCAAATATAAACGTGAAGAATCAAGTGATGCTGAAAGAAGAAGTTGGTATGTACTACCATCTTTTTTTACTTGAATAACAATATCTAATGGATTTGGCTGATAAATTTTATTAATTTTGCCTTTATTTAAAAAAGAATTAAATTCTTCAACTAAATAATGAATAAAAATTCCATCCATACTCATAGCTAATCACTCCTTTTAGTATTTATTATACACTAAAAAACTAAAAACAAATAAAAAAAGAATAAAAAAGTTGATAATTATCTTAAATAATGCTAAAATATTAAAAAATATGCATTTTTTGAGGTACTTTATGAAACTAGACAAAAAGGGATTACTAATCGTTATTTCAGGACCATCTGGTGTTGGTAAGGGAACGGTTCGGAAAGCGTTATTTAAAAGAGATGGACACAATCTTGTTTACTCTATTTCCATGACAACGCGCAAACCTCGTGAAGGTGAACAAAATGGAGTTGATTATTATTTTGTAACCCATGATGAATTTAAAAAAGAAATTGAAAAAGGTAATCTACTAGAATATGCTCAATTTGTTGGTAACTTTTATGGTACGCCTTATGATAAGGTTGAAGAACAAATAGAAAAAGGTAATGAAGTAGTTCTAGAAATTGAAGTTCAAGGTGCTATGCAAGTTAAAGCTAAAAAACCTGATGCTGTCTTCATTTTTATTGCTCCTCCGTCATTTAAAGCCTTAGAAGATAGACTAAGAACAAGGGGTACTGAAAGTGAAGAAGTGATAAAAGAACGATTGGACAAAGCCTCAAGAGAACTAATGCAAGCTGCATCATATGATTACATTGTTGTTAATGATGATGTCAATAATGCGGCTGACAAAATTATGGCTATCATTAGGGCAGAACACGCCAAATGTGATCGTAGCTTAGCTGAATATTATAACTTAATGAAAGGAAATGAATAATATGATTGAAACAAAAGATAAAGATGGTATGCGTTTTCCATCAATTGACCAATTAACTCACAAATCTTCTTCTAAATATAAATTAGTAATCGCTGTTGCGAAAAGAGCTCATGAAATTGATGAAACAGGTAAATGCTATTTAGAATCAACTAAAAACATAAAGAGTATTGGTATTGCTTTAGAAGAAATAATGAATGATAAGATAGATATTGAATAGTATAATGAATAAACTAGAACAAAAAATAAAAGAATATAGTTTACTTCGTCAAAAAATAAAAGCTTTTTATTATGTTAATTATATGATAAGCTGGGATTCTGAAACTGAAGCTCCAATTGGTTGTTTTGAAGAACGGTCTAAACAAGTTGGAGTTTTATCAGAAATGCTTTCTAAATTAATGCTAAGTAAAAAGAATGTTAAATTGATGAGAGAATTATATGAAGCAAAAGATCAACTACCAGAATTACTTAGAGTTGAAATAATAAAGGAATATAAGAATATAAATAAAAAATTATTAGTTCCAACTAAAGAAATGACAAAGTATGAAATGTTGCTAGCTTCATCAGGTAATGTTTGGACAAATGCAAAAATCAACAATGACTATAGCTTATTTAAAGATACTTTAAAACAAATAATAGACTTTAATATGAAGTATGTTGATTATGTAAAAACTGATCAATTACAAGGCTATGATGTGTTACTTGATGAGTATGAAGATGGAGCAACGCAAACTTTCTATGATGAGTTTTTTCTAGAACTTAGAAAAGAAATAGTTCCACTTGTCCAAAAAATTAAAGCAAAAGGCTATCATTATAACACTGAATTTATAAAAAACAAATATGACATAACAAAACAAAAAGAATTTGCATCATACTTAATGGATGTGATGTGCTTTGATAAAACTAGAGGCTTAATTAAAGAAAGTGAGCACCCATTTACATCAGGTTTTGGAACTACTGATGTTAGAATCACAAACCACTATTATGAAGATTTACTTACATCTAGTATTTTTTCTGTCATTCATGAAGCTGGGCACGGAACATACGAATTGCAATGTGACAGTGCTTTAGATGATACCTTAATTGGTGGTGGAAGCACTATGGCAATGCATGAATCACAATCAAGATTTTATGAAAATATAATTGGTAGGAGTTTTGCTTTTTGGGAAACTCATTATCATACTCTTCAAAAATTATATCCAGAAGAGTTAAAAGATGTTACTTTAAATGATTTTTATCACTATGTTAATATTGTTGATACAACTCTAATTAGAACTGAAGCAGACGAACTTACATATCCTCTTCATATAATGGTAAGATATGAAATTGAAAAGATGATTTTTAATAAAGAAATAACAGTCGATGAATTACATCAAAAATGGAATGAACTATATAAAGAGTACTTAGGAATTGATGTTCCAGACGATGCTCAAGGTATTTTACAAGACATCCACTGGGCAGGTGGCTCATTTGGTTATTTCCCTACCTATGCTCTTGGTAGTGCATATGCGGCTCAAATATACTATGCGATGAAAAAAGACTTAGATCTTGATGAAGCTATAAAGGAAGGTACTCTCCAAAAAATTAATGAATGGTTAAAAGAAAAGGTCCATAGGTTTGGTGCCAGCAAAACTCCTAAAGAAATTTTGGTTTACGCAACTGGTGAAGAATTTAATCCTAAATACTATGTAAAATATTTAAAAGAAAAATATACAAAAATTTATGATTTATAGAAGTATAAAATTCAAAAAATAAACAATAATAATAGTGTCACATCTATCGCTCCAAAGTCTTCTTTCCCTTTGATTCTAATTTGGAGCGGGGTGTGAGTTTTTAATTTTAGTAATAACAAACACAAATTTATGAGGACAAATAAATGAACAAAAAAATAAAAGATATAGCAATTATAAGTGTTGCTGCCGCAATGATATGTGTGGTATCTCCTGTATCAATTCCAATAGGTGATATCCCAATAAGTCTTGCAACATTTATCATTTATTTAATTGCGGCTATTATAGGACCCAAAAAGGGCACAATTTCCGTACTTGTGTATATACTAGTAGGAATTATAGGAATACCAGTATTTTCAAGTTATCGTGCTGGAATTGGTGTTATTGTTGGTGTAACTGGCGGCTATATTGTAGGTTACATTCCACTTGCCCTATTAACAGGTATTTTTATTTATAAGTGTAAGGGAAAAATATGGATGTACCCAATTGGGATGATTCTAGGTACTATTGTATGCTACTTTATAGGAACTATTTGGTATATGTTTAATACCAACAACAATTTAATTAGCAGTTTACTTGTATGTGTGGTACCATTCTTACTATTTGATTTAATAAAAATAGTATTGTCAAGTGTACTAGCATATTTGATAAATAAGAAACTATCTTTATAAAGGTGGTTTCTTTTTGCATATAATTTGTAAAAAATGGTAATACTAAAATGATAATAGAAATCTGAAAGCAACAAAATTGACAAAACACCCCAAAATGAGTATAATATATGAGGTTAAGTTTTGGCAATTGTCAAGACTAAATTTTATGCATATTTGAACCACCAGGAACTGTGGTAATGCATAATGAATTTAGGAAGAAAGGAGAACTATTATGCCTACAATTAATCAATTAGTTCGTACTGCACGTCAAGATAAGATTAGAAAGTCTAAATCACCTCATCTTGGTATTGGTTACAACAGTTTAAAGAAATTAGAAACTAAAGTAAACAGCCCTCAAAAGAAAGGTGTTTGTACACGTGTTACTACAATGACCCCTAAAAAACCAAACTCAGCTATTCGTAAGATGGCCCGTGTTCGTTTAAGCAATGGTATTGAAGTTACAGCTTATATTCCAGGTGTTGGTCATAAACTACAAGAACATAGCGTTGTATTAATCCGTGGTGGACGTATTAAAGACTTACCAGGTGTTCGTTATCACATCATTAGAGGTACAATGGATACTACTGGTGTTGAAAACCGCAAACAAGCTCGTTCTAAATATGGCGCAAAACGCCCAAAAACTAAATAAGGTATGTATTTAAATTAATAACAAGATATGAGAAAGGAGGAAATATCATGCCTCGTAAAGGACAGGTTCCAAAACGTAAAGTATTACCAGATCCAATTTATAATTCAGTATTAGTAACTAGATTAGTTAATAGTATTATGTTGGATGGTAAAAAAGGTGTTGCTCAACAAATTATCTATGGTGCATTTGAAAGAGTTGGTAAAACAACTGGTCGTGACCCACTAGATGTTTATAAACAAGCACTTGAAAATATTATGCCACAATTAGAGGTTCGTTCTCGCCGTGTTGGTGGAGCTAACTATCAAGTACCAGTTGAAGTTAGAGAAGAAAGAAGATATACTCTAGGTTTAAGATGGTTAACAAATTATGCACGTCTTCGTAATGAAAAAACTATGGAAGAACGTCTTGCAAAAGAAATTATGGATGCTGCAAATGGAGTAGGTGCATCAGTTAAGAAACGTGAAGATACTCACCGTATGGCTGAAGCTAATAAAGCATTTGCTCATTATCAATGGTAATTAGGAGAATACAATAATGGCTCGCGACATATCATTACAAAATACCCGTAATATCGGAATCATGGCTCACATAGATGCAGGTAAAACTACATTTACGGAAAGAGTCTTATATCATACAGGAAAAATCCACAAAATAGGTGAAACCCATGATGGTGCTGCAACTATGGACTGGATGGAACAAGAACAGGAAAGAGGAATAACTATTACTTCAGCGGCTACTACTGCCTATTGGCATAACCACCGTATTAATATTATCGATACTCCAGGACACGTAGACTTCACAGTTGAAGTAAGTAGATCGTTAAGGGTTCTCGATGGTGCGGTAACGGTTTTAGATGCACAAGCGGGCGTTGAACCACAAACAGAAACTGTTTGGCGTCAAGCTACTGATTATATGGTACCACGTTTAGTATTCGTTAATAAAATGGATAAAACCGGTGCAGATTTCAAGTTTAGTTGTGAATCACTTGAAAGAAGACTAGGTGCGAATGCCCATGCTATTCAACTTCCAATTGGTGCTGAAAGCAATTTTAGAGGTATTGTTGACCTAGTAACAAAACAAGCATTTTTATATGATGAAAATCATGTAGATGAAGCAGGACATGAAATAGAAATACCTGCCGATATGGTTGATGATGTTGAACTATATCGTGATGAATTAATTAGTGCTGTCGCTGATTTTGATGAAGATTTAATGATGGCTTATCTAGAAGGTGAAGAAATTACAGTTGAAATGTTAAAGAAAGCAATTCGTACTGCTACTTTATCAGTTCAATTCTTCCCAGTGCTTTGTGGTACAGCTTTTAAAAATAAAGGTGTTAAGAAAGTACTAGATGCAGTTATTGATTACTTACCATCTCCAACTGATGTTGCCGCAATCAAAGGCCATGACAAAGATGGAAATGAAGTAATTGTTGAAGCTGCCGATGATCAACCATTCGCCGCTCTTGCTTTTAAAGTAATGACAGACCCATATGTTGGTAAGTTAACATTCTTTAGAGTATACCGTGGTAGACTTGAATCTGGTTCATATATATATAATTCTACAAAAGACAAAAGAGAAAGAATCGGTCGTATTCTACTAATGCACGCTAATAATCGTACGGAAATTAAGGAAGTTAATGCCGGCGATATTGCGGCGGCAGTAGGTTTAAAAGATACAGTAACTGGTGATACAATGTGTGATGAAAAGAATCAAGTAATTCTTGAATCTATGATTTTCCCAGAACCAGTTATCCACGTTGCTATTGAACCTAAAACAAAAGGCGATCAAGACAAGATGGGTGTAGCCCTACAAAAACTTGCTGAAGAAGATCCAACCTTTAAGACATATACTGACCATGAAACTGGTCAAACAATTATTGCTGGTATGGGTGAATTACACCTAGATATTATTGTCGACCGTATGAGACGTGAGTTTAAAGTTGAATGTAATGTTGGTCAACCTCAAGTTTCTTACCGTGAAACAATCAAAAAAGCCGGCAAAGTACAAGGCAAATTCGTGCGTCAATCTGGTGGTCGTGGCCAATATGGTGATTGCGTAGTTGAATTCGAACCAAACCCAGGTAAAGGATTTGAATTTGTCGATAAAACTGTTGGTGGTGTTGTTCCAAAAGAATATATTCCATCTATTCAAAAAGGTATCGAAGGAGCCCTTGCTAATGGTAATTTAGCTGGTTATCCTACAATCGATATAAAAGCAACATTAGTGTTTGGTTCTTATCATGAAGTTGACTCAAGCCAAATTGCCTTTGAAGTTGCTGGTGGACTTGCTTTTAAAGAATCTGCGAAAGTTTGTCAACCTACACTTCTTGAACCAATTATGCTTGTTGAAGTAATTGTCCCAGATGAATACGTTGGTACAGTAATCGGTGATTTAAGTACAAGACGTGGTCGTATTGATGGACAAGAAGCTCGCGGTAAGACTCAATCAATTAGAGCTTTCGTGCCACTTGCACAAATGTTTGGTTATGCAACGGCCTTAAGATCTAACACGCAAGGTAGAGGCAATTATACAATGCAATTTGATCACTATGAAGAATGTCCAAAGAGCATTTGTGAAGAAATCATGAAAAAGCGTGCATAATTAAAGCACTTTTACTTGCAAAAAAAGATTATTTATTATAAAATAATAATGAATTAAAAGGAAAGGAAATAAAAAAATTATGGCAAAAGAGAAATTTGTACGTACTAAACCCCATGTAAACATTGGTACTATTGGCCACGTTGACCATGGAAAAACTACTCTTACTTCTGCAATCACTTCAGTTCTTGCAGATAAGGGCTTATCAAAGAAAATGGATTATGACCAAATCGATGGTGCTCCAGAAGAAAAAGCACGTGGTATAACGATCAACACTTGCCACGTTGAATATGAAACTGAAAAACGTCACTATGCACACGTTGACTGCCCAGGACATGCTGACTATGTTAAAAACATGATCACTGGTGCCGCTCAAATGGATGGTTCTATCCTTGTTATCGCAGCTACAGACGGTCCTATGGCTCAAAC
>SAMEA104315439__coassemble_329_pt1 | contig 20841 bp, 17 predicted proteins | sample SAMEA104315439__metabat2_low_PE_048 | metagenome-assembled genome bin SAMEA104315439 (sample SAMEA104315439) | gut metagenome | biome: Monkey gut; feature: monkey-associated habitat; material: faeces | place: China | collected 2013 | reverse complement strand
AAGATAATTAATATTTAATTAAAAATATTATTATAAACTTTTACGTTAAGAAAATAAAAAAGTACATCGCTAGGAATTAACCTATATGATATACTTTTATTTTTTAATTATGAATTATTCAGTAACGATAGTACTCTTATTGATTTTTACAAACTCCCCAAACATAATAATCCATATTATCAATCCGTGCACCTTTATTAATATTTTGAATTATTTCTAAAAGGATTGTTTGTGATAAATCCTCAGCATCAGCTTTACTGTTACATCTTTTAATACAATAGAAAAATACTTTATCGGCATAATCTACTACTTTTTCTTTTAATTCTTCCTTGTTCATTGTTTTTACCTCTTCACTTATATAGTTGCAAAAGCTATAAAAAGGTTCCCATAATTTTATAATATTTCTGCATTATTATAATTTTGATATTTTTCATTTTCTACTATAGCATAATACTCTTGACTGAATGTCTTTTTCTCTTGTTAAATCAAGTACAGTATTTATAATTTCTTCTTTTATAAACAAAAATTCTCTAGGTTTATTTAACTTTCATTTTTAAAGTTTTATTATATAATAATTTATATTTTTTAGTTATAATTGCTTAAACATAGTAAATACCATAAGTGAAATAAATTTTAATTACAAAAAGTATCTAATTTTTTGTATTGAATGATATAGTATGCTTGTTAAACGTAATGTATATTTACAAATGTTAATTGATAGAATAAACAATGGAGTTATCAAAGTAATTACTGATCTAAGACGCTCGGGAAAATCAACACTTCTATTTAGGATTTTCCTTGATTATTTATCATCAATTGGTGCTAGTCATAATAATATTATTGAAATAGATCTTGATTCTGAACAATATGAAGAATTACTTGATTATAAAAAGCTTGGTCAGTATATAATAAAATAAATGAAACAGAACAATTTTACATATTTTTAGATGAAGTTCAATTTTGTGAAAATTTTGAAAAAGGTTTAAATTTAATTAATTCAGTTTTCAAATTTTCATACACATATGCATAAATTTTTATAATGATCTTTAATATATAAAAAGGTTAACAGCGCAGTCCTGTTAATCTTTTTTAGTGCTGTTAAAAACTTTCGGGAAAAAGGATAATTATAAAAATGCATACTTATCTATTCTTCAACAATATATGCAATTCCATATTTTTCATATCCTATTGATTTAGCTAAATTGATGGATGCATAGTTTTCTAATTGGCACTCCCAATTAGGACAAATGCCTTTTTCAATTAAATTGTGCGTTGCAAGCGCTGTGGTTAATTTTGCATAGCCTTTTCTTCTTTCGGTTGGTAATGTGACAATACCAGTATGTTGAACTTTATCTTCCATATAAGGCATATCAGGAGCATCACAGACCGAGACTAATAAATCATTTACAAAATAGCCTGTAAAATACTCTTTCTTTGTTTTTGAAATAAAATATTCTTGTAGCCATCCTGTTGAACTTATGGTTGGGTGAACTGAATGAAAAAAAGTTTCATAACTATTGAAATCTTGTTCATATAAAATTCGTGCATTGCCATAATTTTTTATTAATTCTTGCTTAAAAATCATTAATTGCATTTTTTTGATTTTAAACTTTTTTTCTACTTCTTTTAAAATCTCTTCAAATCGTTTTTCTTTAAGTTGTTCAAAAAATTTTTCATACTTAGGAGCGTATGAAATAACACATGTAGCCTTTCTAATAAGTATATACACTGTATATTTATGGTTAAAACCTTTTACCTTTTCACTTCTAGCATTTAGACATATAAAATGTATACCAGAAGTAATTTTATTTAAATTAATTCCACAAAAATTGGAATAAAAAGCATTGGTAATTAAATCAATTTGTTGGTTAGTTAAATTAGGCATAGTTAGTCTCCTGTCAAAATTAATACATCATATGAACCTTATTTTGTCTATTAACCTAAAAGTTCACATAGTAGCCTTTAACTTTCTATTTCATTATCATTTCAAACATTCTTAGAACATTACGCAAATGATACATATCTAATCTTCATCAAATAATATGTTAAACATTTTTTCTGGACAATCAAGCATCATTTTATAGATAACATAATGTGATGTATCTTTATAATTCATGTGTTTTACCTCATCATCTATATATATAAAATCAGCATTAGGGTAAGACATAATAATAGGAGAATGCGTTACAACTATTATTTGCGTATCTTTTTGTTTTGATAGTTCATTTATTGTTCTTAATAATCTAAGTTGATTTTGAGGAGATAAAGCATTTTCTGGCTCATCTAACAAAAATATTCCTTCTTTAAAAGAATCAAATAATTTTAAAAAGCTTTCTCCATGAGATAATTCACTAAATTTTTTTCTATAATAAGCCAAAATTTGTGGATCTGATTCAATATAATTATAATAAGAGTTAAACGTATCACTTCTAAAATAAAAACCTTTTTTAGTTTTATATGACCAAGATAATTTTATGTCTTCTATTTCTCTTAAATTTTCTGTTGATTTATAATTGCTATTTCTATTTCCACCTAATATATTAAAACCAATATTATCAGCTATATATTTTAAGATTGTTGATTTCCCACAGCCATTTTCGCCAGATATTATGGTAACATTATTATTAAACTTAATGTTAAATCCATCCCTAAATATTTTTATATTATATGGGTAAGTGTTCTCATTTTTCGATTCAACTGCTATTTCTTTAAGAATCATAAATATATTCTCCTTTTTCAATAAATAATATTTTCATATTTATTATCTTCAACAATTTTTTATTAAAATATGAACATTTATCATTTCTATTCTCAACATTATCTAACTATTTTATTTTACTATATTATCATCTAACTTCTTTACTTTGAATTGATACATTTTATAATTATTTTTATTAAAATTAGAAATATATTCATTTTGATTAAATGACATATTATCACATCTTTTATGCATATGATACCATATAATTTTGAATTTTTCAAGTTGTTAGTATATGTAATAGTAGTTTTTATAGTAAAAAAGCCAAAATTAATGTGTGACCTTGTTACTATTTAACTACTACAGTATCTATTTTTTGGATATTAATAAAGGCCAGTCAACATTCTTAGCTAACTAGCCATTTGGCATTTTATTTTTTAGAATTAGTCAAAATTACTTTTTATTCGATTAAATATTATGAATAGATTAAATTATTTAATAAAATGATATTTACCTTTACCATGTCCTATCACAGATTCAATAATACCATTTTCAAGCATTAATACAATTAATTCATGTGCTCTTGTTGATTTTAGTCATGTTATCATTTCAACATTGTTTCTTCCAAAAATTCCTTCAGTGTCAAATTTTTTATAAAGAGCTGTTATGTAATTTAAAGTCTTATTCGATACTGACGTTTCAATGTTCGCGATATGGATAAAGGCAACGACAAGCGGAGGAAATAAAAAGTGCTAAAGCAATTTGCGTTCATATGAGACCTCCTAAATATAAGTTACCCTATAATTTTGACGAAATAGTTAAATTTTTTCACAATAAAGCGATTACAAACACTGAAGCTTCAAAAATATTAAATATGATATGAGGTACTTTTTTAAAATATTCAAAAACCACTATGAATTAATACTCGTAGTGGTTTTTTTTAATTACTTCTAATATAATGGAAATTTTTTTGTAAGTTCTAATATGTCTTTTTTAACTTCTAAAAGCATTTTTTCATCATCTTTATTTCTCAAGGCTTTATCTATTAAATGAGCAATTTCTATCATTTCTTTTTCTTTCATTCCTCTTGTTGTAACACTTGCTGTACCAATTCTTAATCCACTTGTAATAAATGGTTTTTCATCATCAAATGGAACGGTATTTTTATTACATGTGATATTCACTTTATCTAGAATTTTTTCTCCTTCTTTTCCTGTCATACCAATTGACTTTTTAACATTTACAATCAGTAAATGATTTTCTGTTTTATGCCCTACTAAAATATAGCCTAGTTTTAATAGTTCACTCGCTAGAACTTTACAATTTTCAATGATTTGCTTTTGGTAAGTTTGAAATTCAGGACTCAACGCTTCTTTAAAGCATACTGCTTTGGCTGCTATAACATGCATTAGCGGTCCTCCTTGAACTCCAGGAAAGACAGCTTTATCAATTTTTTTAGCAAGTTCTTCATTATTAGTAAGAATCATCCCCCCACGAGGGCCACGTAATGTTTTATGAGTTGTGGTTGTAACAATATCAGCATACTCCATTGGATTAGGGTGAAGTCCTGCCGCAACAAGTCCTGCTATATGAGCCATATCAATCAACAAATAGGCACCAACTTTATCGGCAATTTCTTTGTATCTTTTAAAATCAATTATTAAAGGATACGCACTAGCACCACCTACAATTAATTTAGGTTTTTCTTTAATTGCTAGTTTCTCTAATGCATCATAATCGATTGCTTCTGTTTCTTTATTTAAGTAATATGGTATGAATTTATAATCAACTCCAGAAAAGCTTAAAGCACTGCCATGTGTCAGGTGTCCTCCTTGATCAAGAGCCATGCCAAGTACTTTGTCACCATTATTTAGGATGGCACGGTATGCGGCCATGTTAGCTTGAGAGCCTGAATGTGGTTGAACATTGACAAATTTAGCATTAAATAATTTTTTAGCACGTTCTATGGCTAAGATTTCCACCTCATCTACAAACTCACATCCTCCATAATATCGTTTACCAGGATACCCTTCAGCGTATTTATTAGTTAGAATTGAGCCTTGCGCCTCTAAAACTTCATTTGATACAAAATTTTCAGATGCAATTAATTCAATGTTTTGGTTTTGTCTTATCTTTTCTTTTCGTATTATGGAATAAACTTCAAAATCTTTTTCTTTTAACATTAAATTTTCCTCCTATTCAATTGCTTTTAAGCTTTCATTCATATTAGTTTTTACGATTTTTGGTCTTAATATTAAGGTTACAAGTAAAGTACATGCAAACACAACGGTTGGAACAATAAGCCACATAAACCAACTTACATCTTTCACTTTACCAAATTCCATTGTTTTAAAGACTAATGTTGCAAGTCCAATTCCAGTAGGGTAGCCTAAAAGAATTCCAAGAAATGCACTAATATAAATTTCACGATAAATATATCCACAAATTTCCCCATCATAATACCCTAAAACCATTAAGGTAGCAATTTCTCTATTCCGTTCGCTTATATTTATTGTCGTTAGTGTATTAATAACAACCATAGTTAATAAACCTGCAAAAATTACGACTACAATGGAAATTCCAATGATTGAAGGTGAACCGAAATCGCTATATACACAAATATCTAATAAAGCAAGCCCAGCAAACACTAAACCAGTCGATACAGCAATTGATATAAGCATCATCATAAACCTTGTTTTGTATCTCAAAACATTTCTAAATGAAGATTTATATTTGAATTCTAAATGATTCCAGATAAAAGGCATTTTCTCAAGCAAAATTCTCTTTCCTGATTTAGGAGCTTTGGGTCTTAATAAAATAGCAGGTTCATTATTTGCAAGTTTCATACCAATACTAAAGGTTACTAGTAGCGTTACAATAATGATTATTCCAACTGATAAGAAGAAATATCCTGGATTAACAATTACATTAATTGGGGGCATTACATGTCCATAATTAAAAATATTACATATTAGCCATGATACACCATATCCGACAAAGAATCCTATTCCTCCGCCAATTGCTAATGCAACAAGCGCAAAGAAAATATATTTCATTACAATAGTAAAACTACTAAATCCTAAAGTCTTAAGGCATGCAATTTGTGAACGCTCTTCATCCATTAATCTCATCATTGATGATAAAACAACCAATAACGTAACAGCTAAAAATATTATCATCAAAATATTTCCTATTCCTCTTACTTTATCAGCACTTGATATTATTGATTTAAAACTATAATTATCATCAAGAGTAATTATCTTTATGTTTTCACCAAGTAGATTATTAATTTCTTCTTTTTGCTCTCCTATATATTTTTCATAGTTCTTTGAAAAAGAATTAAATAAATTTCTATTTTCTATTTTCACATAGATATCCCCTACTGGTAGAAAAGGACATACTTCTTTTGGACAATATATAATGTTTTCTAACAAATCAAGTTTATTAATCTCTGCAATATTTTTAGGAGTCTTGGTATCTTCAGGATTATTATTACTTGGTTCACCATCCTTTCCAAAAGTAAGAGGGCTAATAACTATTCCTTTTACAGTTACATTAATTTTATATTCAGAAGTAAGATCTAATGCTTCTTTTAAATTTATCTCAACCTTTTCTCCAATACCATACCCTTTAATTTTATTATCTTTAGCTTCTGCATAAACTTGATTTTTATCACTTATGTTTATTTTTTCACCATTAACAAGTTCAGGTACATTGATATTCCATTTTTCAAAATCTATAAAATATAATCTTAACGATGTTTTTTCCCCAGTTTTTATATCTAGCGACATACCAGTTTCAACATTTTTTTCACCAAAATGACTTTTAATTTTGTTAATCTCTTCTTCAGAAAAACTACCACTTTTACTTTGACTTTTTATTATAAAATCACTAACATTTTGGTTTTTATAATAATTTTCAATGCTGTCTTTTATCATATCTGTAGGAGAACCAATTCCTGATACAAATCCAACTGAAATTAGAATTACACCAATAAGTGATAGGAGCCTTGTTAATTGTTTTCTAAACATTCTTCTAACTACTTTAAAATATGTTTTTACCACTCTATCACCTCAACTGGCATAGGATTTTTATTTTCTTCTATACTTTCTACCTTTCCACTTTTAATTTTTATGACCTTGTCTGCCATAGCTTTTAGCGCAGCATTATGCGTTACAACAATAATTAGTTTGTTATCTTTTTTTGAGAGGTCTTGTAATAATTGTAAAATTTTTTTACCTGTTACGTAGTCAAGTGCTCCAGTCGGTTCATCGCAAAGTATCAACTTTGGATTTTTAGCGATTGCACGGGCAATGGATACTCTTTGCTGTTCCCCACCTGATAATTCTGCTGGAAAATTATTAAGTCTATTAGCAAGTCCTACTTCTTCCAAAACAGTTTTTGGGTCTAAGTGATTATCACAAATCTCAACAGCTATTTCAACATTTTCAAGAGCTGTTAAATTAGGCATTAAGTTGTAAAATTGGAACACAAATCCAACATCATTGCGTCTGTAATTAGCAAGTTCTTTCTTGTTAAATTTGGTTATATTTTTACCATCAATAACAATTTCTCCACTTGTCGCCCTATCCATTCCACCAAGCAAATTTAAAAGCGTAGTTTTTCCAGCGCCTGACGCCCCAAGAATAACAACAAATTCACCTTCATTTAGTTCAAAGGAAACATCTTCTACTGCAGGTATAGTAATTTCTCCAACATAGTATTCTTTTTTTACATTTTTTAAAGTTAGCACTGCCATAATACACCTCCACCAATTTTAGTATATTATAACAATAATTTGCTCTTTTTTCAAATATATTGATTTTTAAGGATATATATGCTAGAATATATAAAAATTAATGTTTTAAAATTTATGTAAAAAATGATTGAAATTATTTATTTCAATTTTATTGTTAATGTGTAGTCGACACAAATAAAATTTTGACCAGAACAGGAGAATTTATGATTGAAATAAAAAATATTGTTAAAACTTATCATCCTAAAAAGGGAGGTGCTGTTATCGCACTTAATAACATCAGTTTGAAATTTCCAGAAAAAGGCCTTGTATTCATTCTTGGTAAATCAGGCAGTGGTAAATCAACTCTTCTTAATGTTATGGGTGGATTGGATAACGCAGACAGTGGTGAAATTATAATAAAAGGAAAGTCTTCAAAAGAATTTTCAAATGAGGATTTTGATAGTTACCGAAACACATACCTTGGTTTCATTTTTCAAGAATACAATATCTTAGAAGACTTCAATGTGGGCTCTAATATTGCGATTGCCCTTAAAATACAAGGTGAAAAAGTAACAGATGAGAAAATAAATGCTATTTTAGATAAGGTTGATCTTTCTGGCTATGGCAAAAGAAAGCCAAACGAATTATCTGGTGGTCAAAAGCAGCGTGTTGCGATTGCTAGAGCACTTGTAAAAAACCCAGAAATTATTATGGCAGACGAACCTACTGGAGCACTTGATAGCAATACTGGAATACACGTTTTTAATACCCTTAAAAAGTTGTCTAAAGAAAAACTTGTAATCGTTGTTTCTCATGACCGTGAGTTTGCGGAAGAATACGGGGATAGAGTAATTGAACTCAAAGATGGAGAGGTTATTTCCGATATTGAAAAGCACCATATTGATGCTGATGTTGAAAAAGGAGGTGCAGCAAACTACAATGGCAAACTTTTGTACTTTCCAAAAGGATACCAACTTACTTTAGATGATGTAATGCGTATCAATTCATATCTTGAAAATGATGAGGCCTTTTTATCACTTGACAATAAAGTTAACTCAGACGTAAAAGCTGCTTCTCACATTGATGAAGACGGTAAAATGGAAACATTCGCTCCAACTGATGAAACAAAAATAAAATGTTCAAATGAAAAGCCATTTAAACTAATTAAATCTCGCCTACCAATTAAAGAGAGTTTTAAAATTGGTATTAGTGGTATGAAGGCTAAACCGATTAGACTTGTTATTACAATTCTTCTATGCTTTGTATGCTTTACAATGTTTGGCATCGTTGATAGCTTCGCTGTATACAACAGTAAGACCGCAATTGTAAATTCTATGTATTATGGGGGTATAAAATACACTACATTCAAAAAAATGGTTGAGATAGACAACTATGGTGAACAATATTTTTTGGAGAAAAAAATATCAGATACTGATATAAAACAATTGAGTTCAAAATTAGACATTGATTTTTTACCAGTACTCTCTGAAAAAAATAGTGATAACTTGGGGATGGGTGCAAGTATTTCATCAAATTTTTTGAAAGATGCAAAAAGCAATATCTATAATGGTAGTATTAATGGTATTGTTGAAATAGAAAGCAACAATCTCAAAAAACACAATCTTGAACTAGAAGCTGGGCGATTGCCTACTACCAACACAGAAATAGCAATAAGTGATTATGCATTTGATTGTTTTAAGAAATGGGGTTATTCTCATTATAATTTAGATGGTAAACTCGATGAAACTAAAAATATAGAAGCAACTAATATAACAGATAGTCAAAGTTTTATTGAAAAAAATCCCAACCTATTAATTGATGGAGACACACTTCATGGTATATTTAAAATTGTTGGTATTATCAAAACAGGATATAATTATTCAAGGTATGATTTAATTGATAAAAATGTTAATACTGATGATGCTCTTAACTACTATATGCTACTTAATCAATTTACTAGTGAACATAATAGTTCGTTTTCAGGAATGCTCTTTGTGTGTAATAATTTCATCAATGATTATCTTACTTATGAAGGATTAGGTGGTGAAATTTATGATAAAGCAATTATTAATTTTAAAGAAATAAATGGTAAAACATATAACACATATCTAGGTTACAATTATACTAATTATTTTTCATCCAATGATTTTTCAGAAATTATATATTTAAATGGTAAAAGCAGCCTTGCTGGCAATGAAATAGCATTAGGTATTAATACGCTTGTTAACGGATTAAAAAACATTTATTACAATGATAACCATATTCAAGAAACACTTAAAAATTTAACACTTGCTAAGTCAAATGCTGATGAAATTAAAAATGCAATAGCTCCTCTTCTTAAAAATGCAAAGATTAATATGCTATGTGGTGGAACAATTAATCCATATCTAAATAATACAGTTTCAATTGAAGGATTTTTCTTTGAAGATGAAATTATTACAGGAAACTATATTGGAGTGTCAACTGATCTCGCAAATTCTATTAAAGTTGTTCCTATCGGTAAATATTCAATGGTGATTTCTGGAGAACAACTTTCAAGGCAGGAACTTAAAAAAGTGGTAGAATTCTCTATGCAAAGCGAAAATGAAACTAAGTATTCTCTTGTAAATTACGTTGTTACAACTGAAAATATGATAGGTTCAATAATAGAAACTATTGCAAAAATTTTGCTATATGTCGGCATTGGTATTTTTATATTTGCAGTGATACTTTTCATGTCCTATATTTCCGCATCAATTTCCTACAAAAAACGTGAAATTGGAATTTTACGAGCTATAGGAGCTAGGTCTAGCGATGTGTTTGTCATCTTTTTCAATGAGGCACTTGCTATCGCACTTATCGTTTTTACTCTTGCAACAATAGATAGTGGCATTATCGTTGCGATAACCAATTCTTCTATAAGAACATCTTATGGATTACCAATAGCTCTATTGAGTTATGGCTTCCGCGAAATTGGAATTATTCTATTAGGGTGTGTTGTTACTGCACTTTTAGCAAGTTTTATTCCTGTATTAAAAATTGCTAGAAAAAAGCCCATAGATGCAATCAGAAATAAATAGAACATAACTATTATAATAAATAAATAAGCGGGTTATTAAGCCCGCTTATTTATTCTGGTTCTATATAATTCTATTTTAAAGTACTTTTTTTGTTATTGTTAACTTACAAAATGGTTGTTTTGAAGATATATTTTGTACTACAATCTTGTAATCTGTTATAACTGTTCCAGCTATTAAAGTTAACGAGTCATTAATTAATTGTACTATTTCTCCTTTAGCATTATATACTGTTATACTACAATCTTTTTTATTTGAAATTTCAAAAGTAAATGTGACATTTTGGATTCTAGTAGTCCCAAGACCAATAACATATTCTTTTTTTTCATTTGGACGATAACCTACTTGACCTGATGTGGCAACATTAGTGACCTCATCAAAATTCAATCTTGTTGGTTCTACTACAGGTTCTTGTTCAACGCGTGTAATTGTTAAAACACATCTTCCTGGTTTATTTGCGATAACATCTACTTCCATTCTTTCCAAAGATCCAGGAATTTTAATATTTCCTTCTGCATCTGGAGTAAGAACAGCACCAGTATAATAAATCTTAACACTATATGAAGATTCTGAAAGTTCAATTTTATATGTTACATCTTCCGTAGCATCTCCAGGAAGAGTAACATCAAAGTATCTTTTTTCATTAATAAGATATGTTAAATCTTTTGATTGACAAGTTCCATCTTCAATAGTAAGGGTATGTCTTGCATAATAGCCACAAGAACAAGAGCCATTTGGATACTTATGATTGTGAACATCAGTAATCTCGCATTCCGCAATCATTTGACCTGGTTCCATAATATAGAACTTACGACCAATAAATCCTGGTTGTTGAGTTCCAAAATCAACAGCAACATTATCAAGTGTTTCACCTGGCATCATCATCTCTGTACCTTTTGGTAGAGTGATACGAGACTGTACAGTTGAGAAAGTATCTTTAAAGTTTGCTGTAGGGAAATACCCCGAAGAAATTGGAGTATGTTTACCTCCTTCTTCCTTGCTGAATAATTTCATTCTTACTACAAATCTATTATAATCGCTTATTGAATTCGGTTTAGAGAATGTATAACCACGTGAAATTTCCTCTTTTGTTAATTCAGATACCCGTATAGAAACCTCATCACCAACTGTTGCTTTTTGAATTATATTACGTTTTGCCTCCATTTTAAGAACAGTAACTGTTTTTTTGATTTCATGGAAGTAAATTTCATCACCAACTGTTAGTGTTCCACGAGCGATTTCAGTAGATATAATAACATCACTACCTACTTGGAAGATATCTTTAACTCCTGCATAAAAATCCGCTGTATCCCAAACTACAAAAGAAACTTTTTGGAATGTGCCATAATCAATAACAAAGTTTTCATCATCGACAAATAACTCTTCAACAGAAATCTCCCAGCGACCTGCTTCTTGATATTCTTTAGGAACACAAATAGTAGCATAATCTGTCCAACCATTTACCTTTTCAGAAACATCTTCATACATAAGACCAAAAACACCACTAGGAAGGCTTTCGCCGAAATTTGCTTCAAAACTATCTTTATCTAGCGTAATCTTATATGGTGAAATGGTAAAATTAGACTTTAAGTCTTTATATGCCCATTCTATAGTACCTTTTAATTCAATAAAATATTCATATTTACCAACCGTAGTAGGAGCTTCGGTTGTCCATTCTTCTTCACCTTCTAAACGATACTTAATTGTCATTCCACCTTCTTCATTAGTTACTGTCACGAATTCGTCAATGGATTTATGCGTTCCATCAAAAACAAAACCATTAAAGGTTTCTGCAACTTCAATTGTTCTTTCTTTTGGTTGAAGCATTGATTCTTCAATTTCTTTTTCGGTGTGGAAACCGCAGACATCACAGTTACTTTGTTCAATTCTATTTTGACCATAATTTGCTTCAGTTTTGACCGTCCAAGTTGTAAAAACATGAGCTCCAACGTCTTTTTTCATTTCAGTATGTTCACATATTGCAACATGCCAATGGTTCGTTTCATCAGTACTCCAATCAGTAGCATATTTATGTGTATGTGGAAGAGTATCTATAGGTTCAGTTTTTTGATATCCACATGTTTTACAAGTAAGCGTCTTTACACCTTTTTCAGTTTCTGTAGGTGCAGTTGTGACAACACCTTCATTAAAATCATGAGCTATTTTTTCTGATATGTCAGTATGTTTCTTAGTAATACATTCATGCCAATGGCTTTTTTCATCGCACTTCCATTCGGTTGCGAATTTATGCTTATTCTTGTTGCATGAAGAAAGTAATGATAGCGACAATACAAGCATTAATGTAAACGCAAAAGTTGTAATAATTGTTTTTCTTTTCATTTTTTTGCATACTTTTTTCTTCTAAGAAATTTTATTTCAAATCGTAGCGAAATTTACGATATGAAATCACTTAATAAAGTTCAGCGATTTAACCGCCAAGTTTGATGTTAAAACATCATTTATAGTTTTTATATAATGACATTAAAGACTATAAGTTAGCCTAGTCTCGCTATTATGGCCAATCAATCCTCCTTCTTTAAGTTAAAAATCCTAACTAAAGTCGTTTATAACTTTTTTATTTTTTATTTTAACATTTATATCTTTTCTTCTTTAATAGTTTGAAATCCTTTTCATAAATCATATTGTACGAATATTTTATCTTAAAATAAAGAAAAAGTCAACTAAATTATTTTTTTAAAGATAAAATAGTTTTAAACTGTTCTATATTAAAAGATATACCAAAATTAAATCTAACAACAATAACTAAACTATTTATAATTATAATTAGGAAATAATTTTCATAATATAATATACCAACGAATTAATAAAAATGAACTTCTATGAGCAAATGGATTGTAAAATCTTTTGTGATTATATCAATTCCTTTAATCATAGAATTCATTTTAATACGCCCTCTATAAAAGAAACAATTTTATATTAGGCTACTATAATCAAAATTATTAATTAAAACTGTTTATTCAATTTTTTCAAAATCACTTGCCCCATGCTTACATAAAGGGCAGATAAAATCTTCAGGTAAAACATCATTCTCATACACATATCCACAAATCTTACAAACATACCCTTTTTGTTTTTCTACTGGCTTTGGTTTAACGTTATTTAAATAATATGAATAAGTCATACTTTCAGAACTAGAAATTTTAACAATTTCATTCACGGCACAAATAAACATTCCATGAGTGCCTAAATCTACATAATCGACAACTCTTAAACTCATATAAGCATTAATGTATCTTGGCAATACTACTAAGTTATTACTAGATCTTTTGACTTCTAAATCTTTAAATTTGTCAACATTTCTTCCGCTAACAAAGCCAAAACTTTCAAAAACTTTAAATGGGGCATCGACTGTTAGACAATTAACATTCATTATTCCTGTTTGTTGGATAATATGATGAGAATAATTTTGTTTATTAATAGTAACCGCCATTTTTAAAGGATCAGATGTCACTTGTGATACAGTATTAACAATTAGCCCATTATCCTTTTTTCCATCATTCGAGGTTACTACATATAATCCATATTCAATATTCATTAGTGCGCTAAAATCGTTTTTGTTTACTTTATTACTATTCAATTTCTTATACTCTTTAGTAAGTTCAAGTGCAAGCTGATCTAGTTGTTCATAGTTTTCCTTACTTAATGAAGAAAGTATCCTTACTTCATGTTCCAAAAAATTTAAATTTTTACTATTTTTTAGTTTTTCCTTCATTACTTTACCAGCTTGAATAGCCCATGTTCCATTTTCAATAATTCCAATGGTTTTATTTTGAAAATTACGTTCCACAAGGCTTTCAATAAATGTATTCATAAAAGGAAAAATGGAGGCGTTGTAAGTGGTTGTCGCTAACACTAGTTTATTATATCTAAACGCATCTTCAACAGCTTCTGCCATATCACTTCTTGCAAGGTCACAAACAACAACTTTAGGTGCCCCTAATTCATATAAACGTTTTTCCAATTCAGAAACAGCATGAAAAGTATTTCCGTATACTGATGTATAAGCTATCATAACACCATCTGATTCAGACTCATAACTTGACCATACTTCATAGAGTCCTATATAATAGGCAAGATTTTTCATAAGTATATTGCCATGAAGTGGTAATATCATTTGAATATCTAGTGTTTTGGCTCTAGCAAGTAGTTTTTGAACTTGCAAACCATACTTTCCAACAATGCCAAAATAATATCTTCTAGCTTCACCTGCCCATTCTTCATTTACATCTAAAGCACCAAATTTACCAAAGGCATCAGCACTAAATAAGCATTTATCAAAACTATCATATGTTACCATCACTTCAGGCCAATGAACCATTGGTGCGAAAACAAATGTTAGGGTATGTTTTCCAAGTGATAACGTATCCAAGTCATTTACAACTAATTTATTTTGAATATCTGTATGAAAGAATTGCTCAATCATCTTAAAAGTTTTAGAATTTCCTACAACTATAGTATTAGGATATACTTTAAGTAAATTTATAATATTCGCAGAATGGTCTGGTTCCATATGTTGTACAATCAAATAATCTAATTTTCTACCCGCTAAAGCTTTTTCTACATTGTCTAACCATTCATGTGTAAATTTTTTATCTACCGTATCAAACAAGGCTGTTTTTTCATCAATTATTATATATGAATTGTAAGACATTCCATTAGGAACAATATATTGTCCTTCAAATAAGTCAATTTTATGATCATTAACCCCTACATAATAAATATCATTTTTAACATTTTGCATTTATATACCTCCAAATCAATTGTTTTTTATTTATAACTTTAATATTTCAAAAAATCAACATGACTATTTTTAATTTATATGCCAATTTTCACTTTATTATATCATACTAAAATAATAATTCAAAAAATAAAACAATAATAATTTATTTTTTTATATTAGAGACCTGACTTTTACAGTGTTATGCTACAATACCTCAAATTAGATAACAAAATTCTCATTCCCAAGTGGCAAACTCAGGGTCTTATTCATTTTTGCGTGCTTTTAATTAATTTATTAATCAAAATATGGTTACTATATATATAATATAAAAAGGTGATACCTATGCAAGACTATTTAAATCAATTATCAGAAAATTTAATTTTTGTTAAACAAGTAATGGATAAAGTACTATAATATATAAACTATTTATATTTTTCTTTTCTTAAAAAAGTTTTATATTTATTTATACTACATCATAAAAAAAACTAAAGCACAAAAATACGCTCTAGCTTCAATACCCTTTGTTATTTCATTACTTTTTGCAATATAAACATTCCATCTCCACCATCACCAATAAACCCTTCTTCGTTAATCTCTCTTTCATATTTAACTATATGGAACTTACATTTATTAACATAAAAGTGGATATTTCTTTTCTCAAAACATGGTGTACAAGTTTCCCACATAATTGTATCTGGATGTAGTTTTTCTATTTCATTCCAAATCATTTTACCTATACCTTTTGCTTGTATTCCATATTTAACATATAAAAGATGCAAATCATTATGTTTTGTTTCTTCATTTATTACAACTACAGCTCCACCAACTATTTTATTATCTACTACAGCTTTATAAGCAATAGAACCTTTAGTATTAAGGGACTCATCTATATCTTTTTTTGGAAGAATTGTTCCATCAGTTTTTCCATAATTTTCTTCAAAACCTATTTGGAATGCTTCCTGCATGTCTTTTTTAAATATTGGTAAATCTTCTTTATTTAATAATTCTAACTTAAAATTCATGTTTGTTACTCTCACTTGTTTTATGAATTCTATTTTATATGATATTTATATTATACACCAAAATCTACTTTATTTTCATCATTATCTCTTATAGGTTTGAGTCACATCGGAACTAAAGGTTCGAATCCCGTAAATTAATGGTTCGAGTCCGTTCTTATGAAAATAAATATTTTCGTCTTTCCAAATCACATGCTTATCGCTTGCTTCAACTTCAAAGAAATACTTGACAATTCCCAAATCCATTTTGGCATAAGAGACTCTCTTTGTAGTTGCTGACACTTAATTATCAGAGTTTAAAACAAAAAGATTTTTAGTTTAGTATTTCTTCGCAATATGATTTTAATTCAGGAATACTTTCTATAGCTGTATTCCATACAATTTCTAAATTAATTGTATCATATCCATGTACTATTTTATTTCTCATTCCTATAATTTGTTTCTATGGTATCTTATTATATTCTTTCATAAATTCTAAAGACAAACCATTAGCTAATTCACCAATTTGAAATAAATTAAAACATACCACTTCTTTAACGTCATCATTTCTTGAGAACTCTGCTTCCGTAATATTTGACACTTTGGAAGTTACACGATTACATCTTTTAATAATTTGTAATAATATACCCTTATCTTTAACTCCTAACATAATTTAATCATATCCTCCATAATTTGCATTTTAAAATAGTCATCAATATAAGATGAATCAAAAACAATATCTACTTTCTTATTTAAAGCTTTTTCTAATTCATCTTCGAGTAATCCTTGGTCTACAAATGTTTTAATATTTCCTTTATTACAATATATATCAATATCACTTGATTCTTTTGCTTCTCCCCTTGCATATGATCCAAATAAATAAATTTCATTAATGCCATATTTATTAAGAATAGGTTTGATTATAGTTTTAATTTCCTTAATTGTATATATAGATTTGTTTAAATCAGTATTAATTAATGATACTATATAACCATTTCTATTCTCAATATTATCTAAATATTTTATTATATTATCATCTGACTTCTTTACTCTAAATTGATACATTTTATAATTATTCTTATTAAAATTTGAAATGTATTCATTTTGATTAAATGACATATTATCACCTCTTACATACATATGATATCATATGTTTTTAAATTTGTCAAGTCTTTACAGTACAATTTTCTCGTTTAAATTTAAAAAATAATTTAAACGTTCATCTGCATCTATTGAAAAAAACTTGATAAATTATTTGCATATAATTCAATATCTGAATCTGATAAATTCAAATAATCTCCGGTATCAACATCAATAAACTTATTATTCTTTTTTCCATAATAATTAGATGGACCAGCATAATACTTTCTAGAATCAATATTTGAATAATCTAAATCAAATTCATATGAATATTCCATCATTTCCAATGTAGTTATATAATAAATTACATATCCTAAACCTTCAAAATCAACATAAACATACTCTGGTGAATCATTAAAATTATATAAATACTCTATACTATTAATTTCAACGTTGCCAAATATTTTGATTGTTTCTTCAATAAAAAGTTCTTGTTCATCTTCTTATATATTCAATGTATAGGCATTTACTTTTGTTCTAATATTTACAAATATAAATGTCAAAACCAAAGTAAAAATCATCAATAATTTTATCAAACTTTATTTCAAGTTCTTCTACTGCCAAGTGATTAGCTATCCTTTTTGCTAGTGCATCTAACTTCATTGCTTTTCATACCCCATAATAATGTAATAAAGAACTCCACTATTGATGGAGTCCTGTTTTACAAAGTTTAGTTTCTTTAATATTATCAAGTTTATTTGTTTCTATAATCACATGCCAACCAGCCATATCACAAGTTGCATAATCACTATCACAAGTGGTCTTGATACTCACAGTTAGTGTACCTATTTTATTTACACTATAACCATCATATTTATGTCTATAACTACCACTATTTTCTTCTAAAATTACAATAATTATTGAACTATTTTTAAAGTACTCTTCATCATATTTTTCTATAGCATTGGCAAAACCAATTGTACTATCACTTGCTATTTTCTCACGTGGCCCTAAACTAAATTTTTTTAGATTAACATTGTAATATTCCAGTAATTCTTTATGTGAATTAACTATTATTACACCTTCTGAATCTTCAACCCAATTAGTTTTTATAAATTGAATATTATCATTACTAGTAGAAAAACCACTTGTAAATAATAATGCACTAAATAAACTTAATACAATCGATATTTTAAATAATATTTTCATTGAATGTCCCCCACTATTATAATTATATCATTTTTTCGGTTAATTTACAAGATAAACGAATAATTTCATCTTGCTTAATTGTTATTTATTTAAGAATTTTAAATAAAAAAATTAAAAATTATGAAAGCGTTAATATATCGCCAACGTTCTCTTCAATATGCTTTTACCTATATTTACTCCTGTTTTTGATAAAGAACTGACAAAAAGTCTTAAAACCTGCTTAAAAGTTGGTAGTAATACTAATATTCAAATCCCCTTGTTCCTAAAATTTGAAATTAGTTCAACTCCCCAGTCTAGCCGTAAAAAAAGAAGGACGGGCTCCTTCGTACAGCTCTACCCTTTTTGAATAAAAAAAGAGCCATTTTCAACATTTCATCATAGTCTCACTATGAATTATTGCGAAAATAGCCTATTTTTAAAAGTCTACAAAAGACTTTTTGACCGACTTTAATACCTAACTGCTACGATATCTATCTTTTTAATAGGTGTATGGGACTATAATTCACTTGTTTAATCATCCTTCTTTGATGAATGATAGTTATATTCATATTTATCTAAATCGTATCCTTTTATTGTTTGATATTTAATATTTAATTCATCATTAACAATTTTAAAACTGATCGAGTCTTTTAATATTTCTTCTAGATAATTATATTCACTATATTCATCAATTGAAGCTAAAACAAGTGCATTTCTGAAATATTTCGCATGTTTGTCAATAAACTCCCTATTAACCTTAAACCCTAATTTTTTTAAGAAATAATATAAAAACAAAGTAACAACCCTTGTATTTCCCTCTCTAAAAGAGTGCACCTGCCAAATGGATGATATTATTCTAACAATCTTATTAATCATTTCGTTTTTAGATAAGACTTTCCATTCAATAGAATTAATACCTTTTTGTATTTTAGTTAAATCATCATTAATTTTGCTATGATCTGAATATTTGACTGATAACCCATTTAGGATTGGTTCAGTTTTAAAAATATTTATTACTCTTTTCCCTCCTGCCCACTCATATACATTTTCAAATAAAATTTTATGTATAAGAAAAATATCATTAACTTTAACTATTTCGATATCTGATTTTAATAATTTGATTATACCTAAATTAACCATTGTAGTTTCATAATCATCTAACTTATGTTGTTCTTTAATATTTGCAAGATTCTTCAACACGTTTGTATCATCATATACATATGGGATCTTTACTCATTTATAAAACTCCTTTTTATCGCGAAAACAGCCGTTTCATAATCAATTTGACCACTTGAATATAAATTTAAAATATTTTTATTTTTTTCACTTACTTTTCCATTTCCAGCAGTTGATTCTATTATCATGGCTAGATTAGTATATTCTTCATTATTATTTTTAGGTAGTTCTATCTCAAAGGGAAAACCTCCTCTTAATATTACCTGATTTAAAAACATTGATACTGCATAAGAAGTATTAACACCTAATCTTTTAAAAATGTTTTCTGACTGAACTTTTACATCAGGTTCTATTCTAATATGAATCAATTCAGTTTTATTTATTGATTTATTCATTTTAAACACCTCTCACTATTATTGTATCACATTTGATATACATTATGCAAGTTTTTCGGCTTTCTTTTAAATTTTTTTCTAAAAAAGTCAGCAAGCATACTACCATAACTATTCTACTTGCTGACCAATTTACTTATCTATCAATTTCTGTATTAATCTCTTCTAATGTTCCAATTTCTTGATTACTAATTCCAATTAGCTTACCTCTATGAACTACTTCTTTAACTGCATCTTTAATAATTTTTAATAAAATATCATAGTCTTTATCACCTTTAATACTATTATATAATTTTACTAGTTTACCTACTTTATCAATCTTTTCTTTATTTGATAACTTATCATCATATGCTATATACTTACCAAATTTATTTCCTACAAATGTAGCAAGTTCATATAAGTTTGATATTAATTGATTATAGTATTCTTTAGTGCCTTTTTTATAAAGTTGTTCAATTTTTTGACCACTTGCATGATAGAATGATGGAAAATTATTTAATAGTTCTAAAGCACCTTGTCCATCACCTTTTGCATATAACACTTTTGCTTTATAATTAATAGCTTCAAGTCTATAGTTTTCTACATTACAACCTTCTAGTATTAAATCACATACTTTAATGATTTCTTTTTCATTTTGTAAAAGTACACTTGAATCATTGTCTGCCATTCCACCTGTTGTAAAGAATAGAAAATTAATCATTATTTCATAATCATTCGGATAGGCTGATCTTGCGGCAACGGTTAATTCTTTTGCTTTATCCCAATCATTATTAA
>SAMEA104315439__coassemble_256_pt1 | contig 25615 bp, 19 predicted proteins | sample SAMEA104315439__metabat2_low_PE_048 | metagenome-assembled genome bin SAMEA104315439 (sample SAMEA104315439) | gut metagenome | biome: Monkey gut; feature: monkey-associated habitat; material: faeces | place: China | collected 2013 | reverse complement strand
ATATTTTAAATCAGAAATGAAGTTATTCATGAGAGTCCTTTCTCAAAACCCATACTATGATTGACAAACCGTCAGTGTTCGTGTACACAATCTAGTGTACACGAACAAAAGCAAAATTATTATTTTCAATAATAATGAATCAAGATTTTATTTATTCTTTTTGCCGCTTCAATAATTAAATAATTCATTTAAAGAACTAATATTTTTCTCTCTTATTTCATATCTTTTAATGGGTGATATTCTTGAAGAAAAAAAGAACACGTTTTTTAATAGTTTCAATCCTGATAATCGTAACTTTAACTATATTGTTATCAAAATTGACATATGTTAAAATTATTAAAAGTGAAGAGTATTATGAAAAGGCAATTGATTTATGGACTAGAAGTGCGCCCATTAGAGGAACTCGAGGCAATATTTATGATTGTAATGGTAAATTAATAGTTGGAAATTATCTCACTCCTTCACTAGTGTGTATTCCTAAGCAAGTCGACAATCCAGCTAGAACTGCCACTATAATTTCAAGTATTTTAAAAACAAGTAGAGATAAAATTCTAAAACATTTGACTAAAAATGTATCGGTAGAAATAATTAAGCCTGAAGGTCAGAAATTAGATGTTACAACCGCAATAAAAATAGCAAGATTCAACTTAAAAGGCGTATATGTTGTAGGTGACACTTCGAGATATTATCCATATCAATCAGTATTATCACAAGTAATTGGAATTACTGGTATTGATAATCAAGGAATAACTGGAATTGAATCTATTTATGATGAAAAGTTAAAGGGTGGATATGGTGCTTTACAAATATTTACGGATGCACATGGTAACGATATTGAGGATTTAACAAGTCTTTATGCTCGGGCTAAAAATGGAAATGATGTATATTTAACAATAGATTTAGATATACAATTAACATTGGAACGTGTTTTGAGTAATGCGATGGAAAACTATCAAGCTAAAGAAGTAGCCGGAATAGTTATAAACCCTAAGACAAGTGAAGTCCTTGCGATGGCCTCTCAGCCAACATATAATCCTGCCAATTATCAAGATTATTCACAGGATATCTACAATCGCAATGTTCCTATTTGGAAAGTGTATGAACCGGGTAGTACTTTTAAAATTTGTACTTTCGCAGCAGGACTTGAGGAAAATGTTTTTTCACTTGATGAAACATTTTATGATCCAGGGTATGCAATGGTTGATGGTGCTCGTTTAAAGGATTGGAAATTAGGTGGACATGGAAAAGAAACTTTTAGAGAAGTTTTACAAAACTCTTGTAACCCCGGTTTTGTAACTATTGGACTTAGATTAGGAAAAGACAAATTTTTTCATTATATGAGTGAATTTGGATTTGGAAGCAAAACAGGAATTGATTTGCTTGGTGAAAGTAATGGTATTATATTTAATCCTGAAAATATTGGAAACGTTGAACTAGCTACATCAGCTTTTGGTCAGGGAAATGCTGTCACAATGATTCAACTTCTTAATGCTGCAAGCGCAGCGGTTAATGGTGGGATATTGCATCAACCATATGTACTTAAATATATAAAATCAGGTAATGAAATTGTTATGGAAAATAAACCAAAAGAAATTAGGCGAGTAATAAGTGAGAATACATCAAAAAAAGTTGCAGAATCACTTGAATGTGTTGTAGCACTAGGAACTGGGAGAGGTAGTTATATTGAGGGGTATCGCGTTGGTGGAAAAACTGGTACCGCGCAAATAGCTGAAAATGGGCATTATGTAGCAGGTCGATATATTCTATCATTTTTGGGGATTGCACCTATGGATGATCCACAACTTGCAGTAATAATAGCTCTAGATTCACCTAAAAATACAATTCAATATGGTGGTGTTGTAGCTGCACCATTAGTTAAGGAAGTTTTAACTGAATCTATCAGTATTAAAAAAATCTCTAAAAGAGCAGATGAAGTGCCACTAGCTCCTCGTTTTTGGGTTGATAAAAATATTTATACTGTCAACAATTATGTCGGAATGCATATTGGAAAAATCTTGCCAACTAGTAATTATCGGTATATAGTTTATGGTGATGGCTTTATCGTTCGTGATCAAATACCTGATGCTGGTAGTAAAATTATAGAAGGAGGATATGTAATTTTATATACATGAAATAAGTATGAACATAAATGAGTATTTAGATAAATATTATAATGGTAAAAAGGTAAGTAAAAATGGTAGTTTTGATATAAATAACATTACTGATATTTATCAAGACTTAACCGAAAATGGTATATTTATTAGTTTAAACGGTAAGTCTACATGTAAACTTAATAACATTGTTGAGGCAATTAAAAGGAAACCTGCCCTAATAATTTCTGATAATAAGCAGAAAATGCCGAAAATATTTAAAATTCCAATGCTTACTGTTGAAACTCCTAAAATAGATCTTGCTAGATTGCTTAAAATTGAAAATGAAAAGTACGGAAAAATGCCAAGTATTATTGGCATAACAGGGACTAATGGTAAGACAACCACAACCTATATGCTATATTTATATTTAAAAAGTTTGAATTATGATGTTTTATTAATTGGTACTAATTGGATTTATTCATATTTTAAAATGGAAGAAATTATTGAGGAAACAAATAATACTACGCCATCACTATCATTATTGTATAAATATTTAAGAAAAACTAATAATGAATATGATTATGTAATTATGGAAGTTTCATCACAGGGGATAGAAGAAGGAAGAATAGAAGGATTGAAGTTTAAAGTAGTGGGTTTGACTAATTTAAGTAGTGAACATCTAGATTATCATAATACATTGACTGAATATAGAGTAGTAAAAAGTAAATTACTTGGGCAAGTAGAGGAACCATATGATGAGAGTAGTTGTATTTTAAATGCGGATGATGAAAACTACGATTATTATAAAAGTAAATGCATGAGTAAACTTATAACATTTGGTATTAATAATGGTATGATAAGAGCTGAAATGATAAAAAGTAGTCAATCTGGTAATCGATTTATGATAAATGATCGAAATACCAAATATTATATTAATACCAATTTAATAGGAATTTTTAATATTTATAACATCTTAATGATTTGGTGTATCAATAATGCATTAAAAATACGGAAAGAAAACTTGGTAGAATTTTTGAATAATAAACATGAAGTGCCAGGTCGAATGCAAGTTATAAAGAAAAATAATAGAACTTTTATTATAGATTTTGCTCATACAATTGATGCGGTTGAAAATGTTTTAAAAACAATAAATAAAGTAAAAAAAGATAATCATATAATAACCGTGATAGGATGTGGTGGCATGCGGGATCGCATAAAAAGACCAATAATAGGTAAAATTGTTACGGAATATAGTGATTATGTAGTTTTTACAGAGGATAATAGTCGCGATGAGAATACTACTGATATAATTGAAGAAATAACTAAGGAACTAACTAAATCTAATTATTGCATCAAGTTAGATCGAGAAGATGCAGTCAATGAAGCATATAAATTGAGCGTAAATAATGATATTATTTTATTGCTTGGAAAAGGAATTGAAAAATATCAAATAAGAAGAAATAATCAAAAGATTCCATATAGTGAAATTAATACAATTAACAATTTGGGAAATAATTATGAATATTTATAATGATTTATTTGTTTTAGGATTAGTACTTTTAACTGCTTTATTATTTATATTTTTTATTCCTTTAATTAAAAGGCATAAATGGGGACAAAACATTCGTGCAGAAGGCCCTCAAAAACACCTTACAAAAGCTGGTACACCAACAATGGGCGGAATTATTATAGTTACAACAACAATGATGGGGATAGTTTTTTTAAACATTTTTTTCAAAATAGAATATGATATAAGAAAATTAATTTTATTAATTATTCCATTTTTAGGTTATGCGATTATAGGCTTTTTAGATGATTATTTAATAATTAAACGTCATAATAACAAAGGGCTTAAGCCAAATTTAAAATTTATCCTCGAATTAATACTTGCTGCTGCGTTCTATTTTGTGTATTTAGAACTTGGATATGAAAATACATTAAACTTTTTTGGTATTCCCATTAAACTAAGTTTTGTATATGGTGTGTTTATTGTATTATTATTTGCAGGCTTTACAAATGCAACGAATTTTACTGATGGATTAGATGGATTACTTGGGATGGTTTCGATAACAAGTTTTATAGGTATTGGGATTCTTGCTTATATTAAGGGAGAAACATTAGTGTGTTATGTTTCAATTATCATTGTAAGTGTTATTATAGCCTTTTTAATATTTAATTTGCCAAAAGCATTAATATTTATGGGAGATACTGGTTCACTTGCAATTGGTGCTTTAATTGTCGGTTTACTAATTATTTTAAAATGTGAAATACTAATTGTATTCTTTGGATTCATATATTTACTCGAAGTTGTTTCCGTAATGTTACAAGTGTGGTATTTCAAGAGAACGAAAGGTCGAAGAATACTTAAAATGGCACCATTTCACCATCATCTAGAACTTTCCGGCTACACAGAGATTAAAATAGATTTACTTTTTATGATAATTAATTTGAGTATGTCAATTTTAGGCATATATTTAGGGGTGAAAATATTTTAGACAAGCTAAAAAAACTTAATATTTTGCTTTATGGCGTTGGAATAACTAATCAAGCTGTAATTGATTATTTCAATAGGAATAAAATTAATTATGGCTTATATACCGATCAAATGAATACGGCGATTAATTTGAGTGATTACAATTTAATAATTAAAACACCTGGCATTAAACCAACCACAAACATAATTAAAGAAGCAAAAATGTTAAATATTCCAGTTATTACTGACTTAGAACTATATTATTTACTCACTAAAAATTGCCCGATAATCGGTGTTACAGGCAGTAATGGTAAAACAACAGTTGTTACGTTAATTAACAAAATTTTAAAGACTGATTATCAATTTGTAATGGGGGGAAATATAGGCATTCCTTTATTTAGTTTAATAGATTTACCAAAAAATGGGTCTATTATAGAGTGCTCAAGTTTTGAATTAGATGGCACCAAAAGGTTTAAGCCACATATATGGATTATTTTAAATATTGAAGAACATCATCTTGATTACCACCAAACATATGATAATTATTTTAATTGTAAAACAAGATGTCTAAATCAAATGTTGCCTACTGATATAGTTATTTATAATTATGATAATATATTACTTCGAGAATATGTACACAATTTTAATATTAGACAAATTTCATTTTCAAGGTTTAATGAAAATGCGAATGTATATATAAAAAATAATAAGATTTATTATTTTGATGAAGAGTTTCTTGATTTAAACAATTGTCAGTGTAGAAATTGTGTAATTAATGTTGATTACATGCCGGTAATAATTGTAGGAAATTTATATAATGTAAAAAAAGAAGAGATAATAAGAACATTATTAGAGTTTAAAACATTAGAACATCGTTGTGAAATAGTTGTCCAAGACAAAAGTCATATAGTAATTAATGACTCAAAGTCTACTAGTCCAACGGCTACATTAGGTGCTTTTGAATTCGTTGATTCAATATATTGTAATTATAAACTGAAATGGATAGCAGGGGGGAAATTGACCAAAGATAATTATCACGTTTTAAGTAAAACTAAAAACAATAATGTTGAAGCATTTTTATTTGGAGAAAATAAAGAATATCTTGAAAAAAATCTAGATAGTAAACTTTTTAATATACAATTATTTCCTAATTTAGAAAGTATTATTGAATATTTGTACAATAGTAATTTAGAAAATACTGTTATTTTGTTTTCTCCTGCTTCCCCTAGTTTTGATATGTATAAATCTTTTGAAGAGCGTGGTAATATATTTAAAAACTTAATTTTGAAAAATGAGAAAAAGGAACAATAGTTCCTTTTTTAAGATAATGCAAGATCGAGAATCATCATGATTGTAAAACCTAATATAGCTCCAATTGTTCCAAGTTTGCTTTCTGAATTACTTGCTTTACCGGATGGAATAAGTTCTTCAACAACAACATAGATCATAGCTCCACTTGCAAAACTGAGAATAAAAGGAAGAATATTACGAACAATATAAACAAGGAAAAGCCCTATCAATGCACTAATTGGTTCTACAAAACCACTAGCTTGCCCATAGAAAAAGGCTTTTTTCTTATTCATTCCATCACTGACTAATGGTAAACTAACAGCCATACCTTCAGGGATATTTTGTAATCCTATGCCTATAGCTAGAATTATTGCACTCATAAGTGAAGTACCATCTATTCCTTGTGTTGCGGCGCCAATAGCTACCCCAATTGCCATTCCTTCGGGAATATTGTGCAATGTTATTGCCAGAATTAGAAGAAGTTTTCTACTCAAATTTGACTTCACGCCTTCTGGATTCGTCTTGTCAATATGAAGATGAGGCATGAAAAGGTCAATAAAAAGAATGAATATACTTCCAAAAAAGAACCCTAAACCGATAATTACCCATACGCATTGATTTAATTCATTAGCAAGTTCAATGCCAGGCATAATCAGGCTAAAAAATGATGCCGCAATCATTACTCCCGCTCCAAAACCAAACATAATTGACATTATTTTATGGTTAACGCGTTTAAATAAAAATATTACGCCCGCACCTAAGGCAGTTAGTCCCCATGTAATAATCGTCAATAATAATGTTAAACCAAAACTATTAATACTCATTATATCACCAATTTATTATATGAAATAGCAAAATATGTGATTAGGTGAATATCGGTAAAACTAAAAAAAATAAAGAATTTATCATTTTTTAATCTAAATAAGTCAATTTATGATATAATCTAATAAGTGTAAAACTCACCGAGGTGTAGTATGAATAAAAAAATACAAGAAATAGTTAATTTATGCATTACATGCAAAAATCCTAGCTGCAGTGAATATTGCAAACTACATTTGCCAATTAACGATATTATCAAGTTGCTTCAGGAAGGTAAGGAAGAACAGGCTGCTACCTTATTATATTGCAATACAGTTTTTCCGTTTGTTTGTGGTGAACTTTGTGATATTAATCGTAAGTGTTATGGCCATTGTATCAAGAATAAGGTAGGTAAAGCTGTAAAGTTTTCTGAAATTGAATCATATCTTGGAAAAAAATATATTAAAAATATTAAATACGTTCCTAAGTTTACATTAAACTACCAACCGGCATTAATAGGTGGTGGTATTACATCTCTTGCCATCGCAATTAGATTGATAACAAATGGTATTAGACCTACTATATATGAAAAAATGTCAAACTTAGGTGGTGTTTTAAGTAATTCATTACCTGATTTTAGATACGAAAAAACTAATTATCAAAAGATTATAGAATTTGTTACAAAGCATGCTGATATTTATTATGAAAAAGAATTAGGAAAAAATCTTTTTTTTGATGAATTGAAAAAATATGATGATGTCGTTTTAGCTTTAGGTACATCAATTAATCGAAGATCATTAAATGATGAAAGTGTGTTCCAAGCAATTGAATTATTAGAAGATGCAGATGCTCGTAAAAAGATTAAAAACCAAAAAGTTGTTGTTCTTGGTGGTGGTAATGTTGCTTTTGATATTGCAAGAACTATGCAAAAAGAGGGAAACGATGTAACAATAGCATATCGTCGTGATATGGCTTCGGCTCCTGCAACGGTTGACGAAGTAAATATTGCTATTCATGAAGGTGTTAAATTTAAGGAATGTATAAGCCCAGTTGAAATTATTAAAAAGAATAACAAGGTTTATGGGTTGAGAATGGAAAAAATGGAGTTATTTGACGATGGATCAACTCGTTTAAATTTTAAAAATACGGGGATTTTTATTGATTTAAAGGCCGACATTGTTGTAGAAGCATTTGGCTCGGCTCCTGATTATCAGTATCTAAAAAATCTATATCCAAGTATTTTTGATGATAATGGTTGGATTATTCTAGATGATAATAATCAAACTAAGATACCAAACTTATATGTTGGTGGTGATTACGCTACCGGTGCAAAAGACTTTAATTCTGCTATTAGTAGTGCGGAAGTAATTAGCAAGTCGCTTATTAAAAAGTATTTTTATAATGACAAAATTACTAATCAAGCTGTAGTATTGGGGGGATCATTTAATCCACCAACAAAAGCACACTTGGAAATGATTAAAATAATCAATCAGTTTAATCCTAAAAAAATAATTATTATTCCTAATGGTGACAATTATCATTTAAGTTATAGTGATAAAACTCTTGATTTTTTTGATGAACGTGTAAAAATGTGCGAAGCTATGATTAAAGATAGTAATCTTGGTAATTGTGAAATTTTAAGACTTGAGAATAAACATGCCTTTAAAGGTACATATTACACATTAAAAGAGTTAAACCACCCCGCGTTTATTCTAGGTTCTGATTGCCTATTTGATTTTCCCAAATGGCAACATTATGAAGAATTAGTACGTGACAATTATTTTATTGTTTTTTCAAGAGAAAAAAATATTAAAAAAATGATGGAATTTATTAAAACTGAAAAAGTTTTGTCGAAATATAAGAACAACTTTATGTTTATCAATTTAAACATGCGCCAAATTTCTTCAACGACTTTCCGTCAAAAATTAGATAAAAAAATGCTTAGCGATAGTGTTTTTTCTTATATTGCTGAGCACAATTTGTATGAGGTGAAAAATGATTAACAATGGTTTTATTAAAGTGGGAATAGCGGTACCTAAAGTTTTTTTAGGAAATCCTATTAAAAATGTTGAAAGAATCGTCGAACTAGCAAACCGCATATCTGATGCTTCAATAATTTGTTTTCCAGAACTTGCAGTTACAGGTTATAGCATAGGCGATTGGTTTAACAATCAGCAATTAATAGATGAAACTAATGAAGCTCTAAAATATTTAATTGAAAATTCAACTGAACAAGTTTGGATTGTTGGTGCACCTTGTATTTATAACGATCATAATTATAATTGTGCGTACATCATCCAGAATAAAAAAGTTTTAGGTATTGTTCCTAAAATGTATTTACCTGAATATCGCGAATTTTATGAAAAACGTATTTTTCATGATGGCCTTGCTTTTCTTGATCAGACAGTCAAAGTAAATGTAAATGGTGAGATGGTAACTTTTGGCGAATGTATATTTGAAAATGACAATTGTAAATTTGGTGTCGAAATTTGTGAGGATTTATGGCATATTAACTCGCCAAATGAACTATTATATACTGCAGGAGCTCATATAATATTTAATGTTAGTGCTAGCACATTCCATGCTAATAAAGGAAAAAGGCGTTTAAGTATTTGTGAAAATGCTTCCTTCTTGGGAAAAGGTGCTTATGTATACGTTTCATCTAGCATTAGTGAAACATCAAGTGATGTAATAATGTCAGGTCATAGTATTGTTTGTGAAAATGGTGAAGTATTGTACAATAAAGAAGCTTTAGGCACTGAAGAATATGTTGATGTTATTGATATTGATTTAGAAAGCATTAATTATGCACGTCGTACTATCAATATGAATTATCGCCGTAATGCAAGTATTAGCCAAATACCATATAATTTAGTAGCTAACTACCAAAATACAAGTATAAACCGAGTAATTGATCCTTTACCATTTACCCTTAAAACTGATGAATCCAAAGAAGAAGTTATAAGTGCAGTTACATATGCTTTATATCATCGTTTATCACATATAGGTATAAAAAGGATAGTTTTAGGTGTTAGTGGTGGACTCGATTCAACGCTTGCTTTGCTTATGATTAATGAATGCTTTGAAAGATATGGCTTGGATAAAAAAGGAATTTTAGCTTACACAATGCCTGGTCTTGGCACAGGTGAAAAATCTAAGAATAACGCCTGCAAACTTGCTGAGTATCTAGGCATAAAGCTAAAGACTATCGACATTAAAGAAGAAGTCTTGCATCACTTTAATTTAATTGGCAAAGATGACGACAATAAAGATGTTACTTTTGAAAATATTCAAGCTAGATATCGTACTTTAGTATTAATGGACATAGCAAATAAAGAAAATGCAATTGTTTGTGGTACATCTGATATGAGCGAAATTGCACTTGGTTGGTCAACATTTAATGGAGATCAAATGTCGATGTATAATTTGAATGGTGGCCTTCCAAAAACTACAATTAAAGAACTAGTTAGTTATTTTAAAACTAGACATAGTAACCACAACGATATTTTACAAGACGTTTTAGATTTACCGATTTCTCCTGAACTTACAGGCAGTGATCAAAAAACTGAGGACGTTATTGGTAAGTATGAAATTAATGACTTTATTATGTACCATATATTTGTTCGTGGAGCCTCAAAAGCACGAATATGTTTTCTACTAAATATTGTTTACAATTTGAATGAAAATTTAGCTAGCAATTATTACGAAAATTTTATGCGCCGTTTTTGTCGTAACCAGTTTAAACGTTTAACTGGGCCTGAAAGCGTAAAGATTTTTGAATTCTCATTCGCTTGTCGATCTGATCTTCATTTTCCAGGTGATATGAAGCATTAGAAATGCATTGCGATTGCAAAAAAAAGTGTTTTTTGTTATACTATTTTTAGAAATTCAGTGAATAGGAAGAGTAAAAAAAGAAAGATTTTAGAGAGAAGTTGTTTGGTGAAAAACTTTATTAGACTTTTTTGAAGGTAGCCTAGGAGAAGATGAACTGAAAAAACTAAGATAATTGATAATCCAATTGATCTTAGGAGGTAAGTTTATCCGCAGAAACACCTGTGTTAACAAATAATGAGTGATTGACATTGTCAGTAACAAAGGTGGTACCACGGGAATTTATGCTCGTCCTTTATAGGATGGGCTTTTTTTAATTTTTAAGGAGGTTGAAATCAAAATGAAAGAATTTAAAATAATGGAATCAAAATACAATCACAAGGAAGTTGAAAATGGTAAGTATGATTACTGGCTAAAAGAAGGCTTTTTTACAAGTGGTGATAATACAAAAATACCATATACAATTGTAATCCCCCCTCCAAATGTAACAGGTAAACTTCATCTTGGTCACGCATGGGATACAACCTTACAAGATATTTTAATTAGACGTAAAAGAATGCAAGGCTATGATGCTTTATACCTTCCTGGTATGGATCATGCGGGAATTGCAACTCAAGCCAAGGTAGATGCTAAATTAAAGAGTCAAGGAATTAGCCGTTATGACTTAGGACGTGAAAAGTTTTTAGAAGTTGCATGGGAATGGAAAAAAGAATATGCTACATACATTCGTTCACAATGGGCTGCGCTAGGTCTTTCATTAGATTATACTAAGGAACGTTTTACACTTGATGAAGGTTTACAAAAAGCGGTTGCGGAAGTATTTATAAAAATGTATAATGAGGGACTAATCTATCGTGGCGAAAGAATTATTAATTGGGATATTGAAGCAAAAACAGCTTTATCTAATATTGAAGTTGAATATAAAGATATTGAAGGGGCCTTTTATCATTTGTTGTATCCACTAGTAGATGGTAGTGGTATGCTTGAAATAGCAACTACAAGACCAGAAACTATGTTTGGTGATACAGCTTTAATGGTTCACCCTAAAGATGAAAGATATCAAAAATATATTGGCAAGATGGTTTACATCCCAGGTACAAATCGTCAAATTCCGGTTATTAGTGATGAATATGTTGATATCGAATTTGGTACTGGTGTCGTAAAAGTTACTCCTGCACATGATCCTAACGACTTTGAAGTAGGTAATAGACATAAACTTCCTCGGTTAATCTGTATGAACGAGGATGGAACGATGAATAGCTTAGCAGGAAAATATGAGGGACTTGACCGTTTCGTATGCCGAGCTAAAGTTGTTGAAGATTTGCAAACTATGAAACTTTGTCCATCAATTGAAAAAATGGTTCACTCAGTAGGACACTCTGAAAGAACTGGTGTAATAGTAGAACCTCGTCTTTCTAAACAATGGTTTGTTAAAATGGACGTTCTTGCAAGAGATGTTCTTGCCATGCAAGAAAGTTCAGAACCAATTGAATTTGTTCCTAGTAGATTTAATAAAACTTTAACAGGATGGTTGGATCCTGAAAATCTACAAGATTGGTGTATTTCTCGTCAATTGTGGTGGGGACATCGTATTCCTGCATGGTATAAGGGTGATGAAGTTTATGTTGGTGTAAATGCTCCATCTAGTGATTGGAAACAAGATGAAGATGTACTTGACACATGGTTTTCCAGTGCATTATGGCCTTTTTCAACTCTTGGATGGCCCGAAAAAACTAAAGACCTAGAAAGATATTTTCCAACTGATTGCTTAGTAACGGGTTATGATATTATCTTTTTTTGGGTTGCTCGTATGGCAATTCAATCTAAACATTTTATGGGGAAAAGACCATTTAAAAAGTGCTTTATTCATGGCTTAATTCGTGATGAACAGGGCCGAAAAATGAGTAAATCACTAGGCAATGGAGTTGATCCATTTGATCTAATTGATAAATATGGCTGTGACGCAATGCGTTATTTCTTAACTACTAATGCTACACCAGGTCAAGACCTACGTTATTCTGAAGAAAAAATGGGATCATCTTGGAATTACATCAATAAAATTTGGAATATTTCTAGATTTATCCAAATGAACCTTGACAATGTCGGTTATAATGATGAAAGTATAGATTATCAAGCATTGCTTACAATTGACAAATGGATATTATCAAAAATGAATGATTTAATTCGTGATGTCAACAAATTATATGATAGTTTTGAACTTGGTGAAGCTACTAAATTAATTTATAACTTTACTTGGGATGATTTTGCAAGTTGGTATCTGGAGCTTACTAAGGTAACATTTAATAATGGTACAAAAGAACAACAACTAAATACCTGCGCTGTACTAAAAACGGTACTTACGACAGTAATTAAATTATTGCATCCATTTATGCCGTTTGTAACTGAAGAAATTTATCAACATTTTTATGATGGATCTATAATGATAAGTAGTTGGCCTGAAGAAAATAGCAAAAATTCATTCCAAGCACTTGATAAAATGAATGATTTGCTTGAAGTTATTACAACTGTTCGTAACATTCGCAATGAAAAGAACGTACCAATGAGCAAAAAATTAACTATTGGATTAGAAACAAGTGATCATAGTCTTATGAACTTTTATAAGAACCATGCAAACTATCTTGAAAAATTCTGCAATCCTGATCATTTATTAATCGAGGAAAGCATTAATAGTGATGACTCATTAGTTTCAGTTTTAAAGAACACAAAAGTAATTATTCCAATGAAAGAATTAGTAAATATGGAAGAAGAATTTAAACGACTAACAGTTTTGAAGGATAAGTTAACTCAAGAAGTTGAAAGATGTGAAAAAATGTTAAACAATCCTAATTTTGTGACAAAAGCACCAACTGCAAAAATTGATGCCGAAAGATCAAAACTTGCAAATTATCAATCTCAATTAGAGGAAGTAAAAAATTTATTAGCAAAAATGAAGTAGTGAAAATATGAATAAATTTACTAATGTAAAAGATTTCATTTCTTGGGTTGAAAAACAAAAAAGGTTCTCTAAAAAAGTTAGTTTAGATAAAATGAAATATTATTGTCAACTTTTTGATAATCCTCAAGATAAATTTAAGTCAATACACGTTACAGGAACTAATGGTAAAGGCAGTACAGTTGCTTTTATTACTAGCATCATGAGAACGGCAGGCCTAAACATCGCCACTTTTACCTCACCATATATCACTTATTTTAATGAAAGAATCGAATATAACGGTGAATTTATTAGTGATGTAAACTTATTGAAGTATGCTAATATGATAATTGAAAAATACGATACTATTGAACTTTCTAAAGTTGAACTTCCATCATTCTTTGAGTTTATTACCTTACTTGCCTTTTTATACTTTAGTGAATTAAAAGACTTGGATTATGCTATAATCGAGGTTGGCATGGGTGGAAGACTCGATTCTACAAATGTTATAACTAGTGAAATTGCGGTTATTAGCAATATTGCTTATGATCATATGAGTGTACTAGGAAATACACTAGAAAAAATCGCATTGGAAAAATTAGGTATTGTAAAAAATAACGAACCACTAGTCATAGGAATTAAAGATCAAAAACTACAATCTTTCGTGAAAACATATTGTGATAATCGTAACATCCCACTAACAACAGCTTTAAACAGACCGTTTGAAATAAAAAAGTCGACCATTTATGGGACTGAACTTATTATAGAAGGGTTTGAACAACCCGTTGTCATTGGCCTTGCTGGTAATCATCAAGTAGAAAACGCTTTAACCGCAATTATGACAGTAGAAGAATTTTGCAAAATTCATCCCGAATTACAGTCCAAATTATTACGTTCAATTATTCCAGGATTACGAAATGCTAAATGGCCAGGCCGCTTAGAAATAGTTAGCAAGTCACCATTAATTCTGATTGATGGTGCTCATAATATTGATGGTATAACTAGAGTTTGTGATTTTATTAAAAACCAATCATTTGCTTTTAAGCGTGCAGTTGTTTCAATTTCTAAAGACAAAGACAAAGATCAAATGATAGAAAAATTAGACCAAACGTTTGATGAAATAATTTTTACAAGATATTCATACAATCGTAGTGCTCCGGCCGAAGAACTTTTTTCACTTAGTAATAGCCATAACAAAATAATTATGGATTCACTAGATGATGCCTTACAATATGTTAAAAATCATCCTGCTGATTTAACTGTTTTTTTAGGTAGTCTTTACTTAGTTTGTGACATAAGAAATAAAATTAATAACTAAAAAATAATGTAATTTTTACTGCTTACACGTAATATAGGGTGTAAGTAGTTTTTTTATAGGAGACCATTGATATGCTTTTAAAAGAAATGCCAATTGATGAAAGACCACGAGAAAAAGCTTTAAAATATGGTATTGAAAATCTTAGTAATGCTGAACTAATTGCGATAATCTTACGTTCAGGTAGACAAAACGAGAATGCCGTATATGTTGCTTTAAATTTGCTTAAAGAAATTAATAACATTAGTGAACTACAAAATTTATCTATTAATGAAATAACGAAAATTGGGGGAATTGGATCAGCAAAAGCATTAATGTTACTAGCAGCAATTGAACTTGGACATCGCATTGTTACTGATAATTCTGAAAAACTAACTTTTCCTACCTCAAAATCAGTCTATGAATACATGAAGCCAAAAATAGCAAAACTAAAAGAAGAACAATTGTATGCTATTTATCTAGATGTAAAAGGAAATCACATTGAAACCAAAATGTTAACGAAAGGAAGTGTTAATTCCACAATCATTGATGGGAAACTAATCTTTAAGTGGGCTTATAAATTATCTGCAGCCGCAATCATTCTTGTGCACAATCATCCTAGTGGTGACCCAACTCCAAGTATATATGACATTAAATATACAGAAGTCGTTTTAAAACAAGCAAAACTAACAGAATTTGCTATTATTGATCATATCATAATTGGAGATGGATATTTTAGTATGAAAAGGGAGTGTAAAAATTTTAAAATGTTCTAATTTATTCACCTAATTCATAAAATATTATGGTGATATAATGAAATCTAATTTCTTTTTATTAAAGCGAAAAAAAGAAAAATATAATACTGATATTATAAAAAAGCGTAAACTTAATTATATTGATAAATTATTTCTAAGAATTTTCCTTTCTTCTATTCTAGTATTAACACTTATAATTATTGATAATTTTAAAACAAATAAAACGTCAAAAATGTTTACGGATAATTTAAATTTTTTGAAAATCGCAAAGATCTTTAATGGTAATTTCGGTAATTTTATTACTCCTAAAATTGATGAAACTGCTTATTCTTCAACGACATATGATGAAGTCTTTTTTGATGATAATGCACGTGTGAATACAGTTTATAACTATAGTTTTGATGGTATTACCAACTTAGAAAATGGAATTGTAACCAAAATTTACCGGAAACAAAATAGCTTATATGATATTACCATAAAAGGATATGATGGCTTTAATTATACATATTGTGATTTGGAAAGCATAGATTATAGAATTTATAATTTTGTAAACAGTGAATCAATAATTGGAGTTGCCCCATATGATCAAACGACAAAATGTTATACTTTTAAACTAATTATCGAAAAAGAAGGTATCTATTATGATTACTACCAAAATGCCAAAAGTTAGATTTCACTATTCAATTATTGTTTATTTTATAATTTGTTTGTTTGCGGGATTTCTAAAAGATTTTTTACTGATTATGTCAATTCTTGCGTTTCATGAACTAGGTCACATTATATGGATATTAATATTTAGAGGTAGAATAAACAAATTATCTATTTCTTTAATTGGTGGATTGATGAATATAGAATTACCAACAAATAAGTTGTTAACAAACCTTTTTGTAATTTGTGGTCGGCCTGGTTAATAATTTATTATTACTTGTGTTATTTAAAATGCTTAATTTAACAAGCACGATTTATTATCAATTTAACAATATGATGATATTATTTAATGTTATTCCAATTTATCCACTGGATGGATATCGCTTAATTAATCTCTTTCTATCTAGAATATATGATGATGAATACTGTTATCATTTATTATCAATTACTTCTATATTTTTCATTGTTTTACTCATTTTATCATTAATAGTGTTTAAAAGTCTTTCTCTTGTAATAATTATATTGTTTTTATCTGTGAAACAGATTGAATATTATCGACTTAATAAAAGAAAAAATAAAAATAAAAAAATTTTATTGACTAATTACTTTAAAAATAATTGATTTTAAAGTATAATTAATATGGTGATAAAAATGAGTAGAAAGAAATTTATAATTTTAATAAGTTCATTAATAATAATTTTTGGTGTTGTCTTAACTATTTTGTTAATAAAGGGTCCAAGCAAAACTGACAGTCAAAAATTTGACGAATATGGTGAAGAACACAAAAAGTATGCAAACACATTTGATTTAAAACTCATCAAAGAAAAGAATGAACAATACTATGTTATTACTGGACTTACTACTATTGGTTCTAGCATAAGTGATTTGATTATTCCACATACTATTGATGGAATAAAAGTTAAAAAACTATTAAGTAATAAAGATTTTAGTGATTATCGATTTACTGAATATGTCACAATAGGATCAAACATTGAATATATTGGTGAAGAAAATGGTAATACTTTTGGAAATAATGCATTTATTAATGCTATCAATTTAAAAGCAATTAAAGTTGATATAAATAATAATCTTTATTCAAGTATTGATGGGGTACTCTACAATAAGGATAAGACTATTCTATTAAAATATCCAAATAATGCAAATTTAGAGGATGAATCAACAATTAACATAAGAAGCGGAGTAACAACAATTTATGAAAATGCCTTTGTGAACAATCAAAATATTAAAAGTGTTGTATTTAATGATTCACTCACTGTAATAATGGATAATGCTTTTAAGAATTGTCAGAACCTAAGTAAATTGGATTTTTCAAAAACAATTGCTTTAAATGAAATTGGGGCATTTGCTTTTTATAAATGCGTTAATTTGACAAGAGTAATGCTACCTAATGGGCTTAAAAAAATAGGTAATAATGCCTTCGCAAATTGTAATACTGCTAAGACAATGAATTTTGTAGAGTTATATATTCCAGATTCTGTAAGTGATTTAGGATTACATATTTGTTACAATACGTCTAATATCGATGGATTCATTTTAAGTACTACGGCAAGCAATATTGAAAATCTAAAAAAAAATCATGCAAAATTTGACATTAGTGAGGATGAAGTGGATAAAAAGATTAAAATTTATAAGTAAATAAGGCTAAAATAGCCTTTTTATTTTTTTCTAATTTAAAAAAATTATATTATTTCGTTGCTTTTTAAACACTATTGTGGTATAATCAAAAATTGTGAAATATTTAAAAAAAGAAAAGGAGACTAATAAATGAGTAAATTTGTTTATTTATTCAGTGAAGGCAACAAGTCAATGCGTAATCTTCTTGGTGGTAAAGGTGCTAACTTAGCCGAAATGACTAATATTGGTTTACCGGTACCTCAAGGCTTCACTATCACAACTGAAGCTTGTACAAAGTATTATGACGATGGCAAGAAGCTTTCCGATGAAGTTGTTGATCAAATCTATGCAGCTCTTGCAAAAATTGAAGAAATCAATAACAAAAAATTTGGTGATAATAGTAACCCATTACTAGTATCAGTTCGTAGTGGTGCTCGTGCATCAATGCCTGGTATGATGGATACAATCTTAAACTTAGGTTTAAACGATGTTGCTGTTGAAGGTTTAGCTAAACTAACTGGAAACCCTCGTTTTGCTTATGATTCTTATCGTCGTTTTATTCAAATGTTCGCAGATGTAGTAATGGAAATTGAAAAGTCTAATTTTGAAGCATTAATGGATGAAATGAAAGAAGCCAAAGGCGTTAAACAAGATACTGAACTTGACGCTGATGATCTTAAAAAATTAGTTCAAGAATTTAAAGTTAAATATGAAGAACTTAAGGGTGAACCTTTCCCTCAAGATCCTAAGGTACAATTATTAGAAGCTGTTAAAGCTGTATTCCGTTCTTGGGACAACCCTCGTGCCAACGTTTATCGTCGTTTAAATGGTATTCCTTATTCTTGGGGTACTGCAGTAAACGTGCAAACAATGGTATTTGGTAATATGGGTGATGATTCTGGTACTGGTGTTGCATTCTCTCGTAACCCTGCTACTGGTGAAAATGTACTATATGGTGAATACTTGTTTAATGCACAAGGTGAAGACGTTGTTGCAGGTATTCGTACACCTCAACCAATTGCACACTTACAACAAGATAATCCAGCATTATATGATGAATTCAAGAAAGTAACAAAAATTCTTGAAAAACATTATCGCGATATGCAAGACATGGAATTTACTATTGAAAAAGGTAAATTATACATGTTACAAACTCGTAATGGTAAACGTACTGCTCAAGCTGCATTAAAGATTGCAATTGATCTAGTTAAAGAAGGTTTAATTAACGAACAAGAAGCAGTACTTATGGTAGAACCTAAGTCACTTGATGCTTTACTTCACAAAGGTTTCGACCAAAAAGCATTAAAGGCTGCTCATCCAATTACAAAAGGCTTAAACGCATCTCCAGGTGCTGCATGTGGTCAAGTTGTATTTAGTGCTGAACGTGCTAAAGAATGCAAAGCTCAAGGTATGAAAGTTGTGTTAGTTAGACTTGAAACTTCTCCAGAAGATATCGAAGGTATGATTGCTTCACAAGGTATTTTAACTGGTCGTGGTGGTATGACAAGCCATGCAGCCGTAGTTGCTCGTGGTATGGGTACTTGCTGTGTTGCTGGTGCTGGTGAAATTAGAGTTAACGAAGAAGAAAAATGGTTTGAAGTTGGTGGAAAACGTTACAATGAACTTGACTGGATTTCAATTGATGGTAATACTGGTTATGTTTATGGTGAAGCTATTCCTACAGTTGATGCAACAGTTTCAGGTGATTTCGCAACATTAATGGAATGGGCTGATAAATATCGTGCCTTAAAAGTTAGAACAAATGCTGATAACCCACGTGATGCGAAAGTTGCAAACGGCTTCGGTGCTGAAGGTGTTGGTCTATGCCGTACTGAGCATATGTTCTTTGAAGCTGACAGAATTCCAGCTGTTCGTGAAATGATCGTTTCTGATACTGAAGAAGGACGTCGTAAAGCATTAGCTAAATTATTGCCAATGCAACGTAAAGACTTTATTGGTATTTATAAAGCAATGGAAGGAAAGAGTGTAACAATTCGTTATCTTGACCCTCCACTACATGAATTCTTACCTCATACAGATGAAGAAATCGCTGAACTTGCAAAAGAAATGGGCTTAACTTTTGAAAAATTAAAAGCTACAGTTGAAAGCTTACATGAATTTAACCCAATGCTTGGTCACAGAGGTTGCCGTTTATCTATTACATATCCTGAAATCGCTGAAATGCAAACAAGAGCTGTAATTGAGGCTGCAATTGAAGTTAATAAAGAAGGATATAACATTGTTCCTGAAATTATGATCCCACTTGTTGGTGATGTTAAAGAATTAAAATATGTTCGTGATGTTGTTGTAAGAACAGCTGAAGAAGTATTAAAAGAAAACAATGTTAAACTTTCTTATAAGATTGGTACAATGATCGAAGTTCCACGTGCTGCCTTAACTGCTGATGAAATTGCTGAGTATGCTGAATTCTTCAGTTTTGGTACTAACGATTTAACACAAATGACATTTGGCTTTAGCCGTGATGATGCTGGTAAATTCTTAGAAGAATACTATGCACGTAAGATTTTCGAAAGCGATCCATTTGCTCACATTGATCAAAAAGGTGTTGGCAAACTTATGAAGATGGCTGTTGAACTTGGCCGTTCAGTTCGTCCTGACCTTCACTTAGGTATTTGTGGTGAACATGGTGGTGACCCAGAAACAATCGAATTCTGCCATAACATTGGTTTAGACTATGTTTCTTGTTCTCCATTCCGCGTTCCAATTGCTAGACTTGCTGCTGCACAAGCAAATATCAAGAATCCTAGAAAATAAATAAAATAAGCTTTTTAGAAAAGTGTTTTAACACTTCCTAAAAGGCTTTTTTTGACGTTGAAATTATGAATTACCCGCTTTTTTAATTTCAAACGCTCTGAGAGGGGCTAAGTGGCCTCATAAAATAAATTCTATTTACTTGCAAAAATGAGCAAAATAAAGTATAATATATGCGTTGCGAGTCTGCAACCGCACAAAAATGGTTTAAGTACTTTAATGTCACCACAATGGCGTGTCTTAAATTTTAAAAGGAGGTAATAAAGATGTACGCAATTTTTATCACTGGCGGTAAACAATATCGTGCTGCTGAAGGTGAAACTATCTTTGTTGAAAAACTAGAAGGTGAAGCTGGACAAGAAGTTGTTTTTGATCAAGTTCTTTTAGTAGGTGACAAAGTAGGAACTCCTCTTGTTGAAGGTGCAAAGGTTACTGGCACTATTGAAAAACAAGGTAAAGGCAAAAAAATTATTGTTTTCAAAATGAAAGCTAAGAAAAATTATCGTAAAAAACAAGGTCATCGTCAAGCTTACACAAAAGTTTTAATCAACTCAATCGTAGCATAATATGACAAAAGCTAAGTTTATTTATGAAAAAAACAAGTTTAAGACATTCACAATATCAGGTCATGCTGATTATGCGGATGAAGGATTAGACATTGTTTGTGCTGGTATTTCAGCAACGGTAATTACTTCTTTAAATTTGTTAATGAAACTTCTTAAAGGCAAGTTTTCATTTACGGAAAAACAAGAAGAAGGGTTTATGAATTTTGAAATTACGAGTAATGAAATAGATTTGAATACGAGATCATTTGTTGATTTAGTAGTTAACAATCTTTATGAATCATTAAATGAAATTTCAGAAACATATCCAAATCATTTAAAAGTAAAAATTGAAAAATAGGAGGTAGCATCATGATAAGATTTAATTTGCAATTCTTCGCATCTAAAAAAGGTGTTAGTTCAACTAAAAATGGTCGTGACTCTCATGCTAAACGTTTAGGTGCAAAGTTATCTGATGGTCAATTCGCTACTGCCGGTTCGATTATTTATCGTCAAAGAGGAACAAAAGTTCATCCAGGAAACAACGTTGGAATTGGTAAGGATGATACATTATTCTGCATGATTGATGGTATCGTTAAATACGAACATAAAGGTATGACTAAGAAGCAAGTTTCTGTGTACCCAGTAGAATAATTGCCAATTAAAGCACTTGCCTATGCAAGTGCTTATATTTTTTTATATAATACATAATAATATAAATATATGAAAGGAGGCTCACTATGTTTGTTGATAGTGTAAAAGTTTTAGTTAAAGCCGGAAATGGCGGCGATGGTGTTGTCGCATTTCGTCATGAAAAATACGCAAATATGGGTGGACCATCTGGTGGAAAAGGTGGAAGAGGCGGCGATGTTATTTTTGTCGGTGAAGAAGGCTTAACTACTCTTCTTGATTTTCGTTTCACTCGAAAAATAAAAGCCACAAATGGTGAAAAAGGTATGAAAAAGGATATGTTTGGTCATGATGGAGAAAATGCTTATGCAAAAGTTCCAATTGGCACTACCATTATTAATGCGGATACAGGTACAATTATTGGTGATATTACCAAACATGGTCAAGAAGTTATTGTAGCCCATGGTGGAAGAGGTGGAAAAGGTAATGCTGCTTTCGCAAACTCTCGCAATACTGCACCAACTATTTGTGAAAAAGGCGAACCAGGCGAAGAATTAACATTACAATTAGATTTGAAAGTATTAGCCGATGTAGGACTTGTTGGTTTTCCAAGTGTAGGCAAAAGTACCTTAATAACAATGGTGTCAAAAGCAACACCAAAAATTGCCGATTACCATTTTACCACTTTAAATCCTCATTTAGGTGTTGTTGGCGTTAAAGATGGTCGAAGCTTTATAATGGCTGATTTACCTGGTCTTATTGAAGGCGCACACCTTGGAGCAGGTTTGGGTATTCAATTCTTAAAACATATAGAACGGACAAGAGTAATTGTACATATTATTGATATGAGTGGTATTGAAGGTCGTGACCCAATTGAAGACTATTTATCGATTCGCAATGAACTTGGCTCATATGATCCAAAATTATTAAAGCGTCCTGAAATTGTTGTAGCAAATAAAATGGATTTAACAGGTAGTGAAGAAAATATCAAAAAATTTGAAGAAAAGCTTCATCTTGATGTAATTCCTATTTCTGCAATAACTAAACAAAATTTAGATGAATTATTATACAAAATTGCTGATGTCTTAGATGAAGTAAAGAAAAATGAAAAAATGGAAGAAATTTCCGAAGGAGTAGTAGAATATAAGTTTACTCCTCCATCTGAAGACTTCACTATTACTCGTGATGATTCTGGAGTTTATAATGTTGATGGACCAGCAATAAAAAAATTATTTGATCGAACTGATTTCAATAATGAAAGCAATGTCCGTATTTTTGCACAAAAACTCCGCAAAATGGGTGTTGAAACTGAATTAAGAAAGCGTGGCGTAAAGCATGGCGATACCGTATGCATTTTAGGTTATGAGTTTGAGATGTTAGAATAGTATGAGAAAAAATCGTAGACATGAGAAAATAGAAAATTTGACTAAAATTGCAATGTTTGTTGCAATAGAAGCAATTATATGTTTTGTTCCATTTTTAGGCTCTATTCAAATAGGACCAGTTGTTGCGACTCTTGCGATGATCCCTGTTATTATTGTAGGAATGACTTATGGTACTAAATATGGCACAATTTTGGGATTTTGTGCAGGATTATTTAGTTTCATTTGGTGGACTTTTATTGATAGTAGTAATCCATCTGCCTTGCTCTTTACTCCTTGGAATGCTTATACAAGCAGTTATCGTAGTTATTGGCCTATTATTATCTGTTTTGTTCCACGTATTTTAACAGGTACAGTTGCCGGTTTATTAAGCACATACTTCAAGAAAATAAATAATTCAAGAATTTCATCAGTCTTATTTGGTACATATTTTTCTGGTGATACCAAAAATGAAAATAATCCCCAAAAGCGTAAGAATGTTTTCAGTTATTTTTTAGTAGGTATTATTAGTAGTTTGATTAACACAATTCTAGTATTATTTGGTACATATCTTTTATGGGGGAAAAAATATGCTAGTTTAGCAGGTATGGAATACGATGTATTACTTAAAACAATTATGTCAATAGTCCTTACTAATGGTATTTTTGAGGCATTGGTTGGAGGTATTGTAGGAAGTGCCGTGACTTTCACACTAACTAATATAAAAAAATAAACCGATTTCTGAGCGTTTGAGTTTTAAATAATGACTAATTATTTATCTCAAACGCTTTTTTTTGTCTTTTTTTATCAAAATGTGTTAAAATAAAAGAAATGCATTTTACAAGAGGTGATTTTTATGTATGAAAATATTGACAAAACTTTATACACACCAATGATGAGACAATATCTGGAAATTAAAGAACAATACCCCGATACACTTGTCTTTTTTAGACTAGGCGATTTCTATGAAATGTTTTTTAATGATGCTTTAGTTGCTAGTCGTGAACTTGAAATAGTTCTAACAGGTCGCGATGCCGGCACTAATAATGACCGAGTACCTATGTGTGGGGTCCCCTATCATGCGGTTAATGGATATATCGAAAAACTGTCTATGAAAGGCTATAAAGTAGCAATAGTTGAACAATTAGAAGCTCCAAGCGGACAAAAACTTGTTAAACGCGATATTGTCAAAATTGTAACTCCAGGTACAAATGTCGATTCAGAATACTTAGATGAAAAAAATAACAGCTATTTGGGTTGTCTCGAAAAAAATGATGACAAATTTGTTTTTGGATATATTGAACTATCAACTGGTGAAGCTAAAGTTACACAATTTGAGTCAATAGATTTAGTATATGGTGAAATTGCCAAACTTGCAATTAAAGAAGTTGTAACTTCGACAACAACCAATAAAATTATAACACAAATGCTTATGAAAAACTATGGCGTTTTGGTTTCATATAATGATGATCTAAACATAGATGAATATTTAATGCCACTCGTAAATCAACTAGATAAGAATTTTGTAAAATGTGCTAGTCGTCTCCTTCACTATGTAATTCAAACTCAGAAACGTGTTCTAGTACATCTAAAGCCTTTTGAAGAGTATTCTAGCAAGGATTACTTGAGACTTAATGAAAGTACTATTCGAAACCTAGAAATAGTTGAAACTAATAAAGGTAATAGATTTAAGAATAATTTATTTGTAGTATTAGACCATTGTTCAACTGCTATGGGATCAAGATTTTTAAAAAAGAGCTTACTTTATCCTTTAGTTGACCTTCAAAAAATAAATGAACGTTTGAATATAATCGAAGAACTCCAAAAAAATTATTTACATACTTCTGACTTGAAAAAGCAGTTACAAGAAATTTATGACTTAGAAAGAATTGTTGGTAGAATTAGTTATGGTAATCTAACACCGAAAGACTTGTTACAACTAAAAGTATCATTAGGTGTACTACCTAATATAAAAATAATTTTAAGCAAAATGAAGGGAAATGTACTAAAAAGTAGGGGCGAAAAAATAGAAGATTTTAATGAGTTACACGCTACTTTATTTAAGGCGATAGATGAAAATGCAGGCTTTAGCCTTAAAGATGGTGGAGTAATAAAAAATGGGTACAGTGAAGAATTAGACCATATTAGAAATATTGAATCAACAAACAAAGATTATTTACTTAACCTAGAGCTTAGAGAACGTGAAAAAACAGGCATTAAAACTTTAAAAGTTGGTTATAACCGGGTCTTTGGATATTATATTGAAATAACTAAGTCATACTTAGATCAAGTAAAAGATGAATTTGGTTATATAAGAAAACAAACTACTTCCAATTCTGAGCGTTTTATTACTCAAGAGTTAAAAGAACGTGAAGCACTAATTTTAAGATCTAGTGAAATGGCAATTGAATTAGAAAGTAAATTATTTGATGGACTTCGCGAAATTTGTAAAAATCATACTGCGAGACTACAAAAACTTGCCATTCAAATTTCCGAAATTGATATGTTAATTTCTTTGAGTGAAGTTGCGAAAAGCAATAACTATGTCAGACCTACTTTTT